>Ga0302179_10000171_pt1 | contig 51233 bp, 45 predicted proteins | sample I_Palsa_E3_1_FD_198788 | JGI IMG/M metagenome (GOLD analysis project Ga0302179, IMG submission 198788) | Peat permafrost microbial communities from Stordalen Mire near Abisko, Sweden - I_Palsa_E3_1 | ecosystem: Environmental > Terrestrial > Soil > Palsa > Peat permafrost | place: Sweden...
AGCGTGCGGATGTGCTGGCTGGTCGGGATGAGGACCTTCCCGCCCAGGTGGCCGCACTTCTTCTCCGAAGCCAGCTGGTCTTCCCAGTGCACGCCGGCCGCGCCGGCCGCGATCATCGACTTCATCAGCTCGAAGGCGTTCAGCACGCCGCCGAACCCGGCTTCGGCGTCGGCGACGATCGGGGCGAGCCAGTGCGGAACGCCCTCGCCGTCTTGCGACTCTGACCACGCGATCTGGTCGGCCCGCAGCAGCGCGTTGTTGATCCTGCGCACCACCTGAGGCACCGAGTTGACCGGGTACAGGCTCTGGTCCGGGTAGGTCTGACCGGACAGGTTCGCGTCCGCGGCCACCTGCCAGCCGGACAGGTAGATGGCCTTGAGCCCGGCCCTGACCTGCTGGACCGCCTGATTGCCGGTCAGCGCCCCCAGGGCGGTGACCGCATCTTCCTCGGCGAGCAGCTTGCGCAGGCGCTCGGCGCCGAGGCGGGCGAGCGTGAACTCCTCATGTATCGAGCCGCGGAGGCGCACCACATCTTCGGCAGAGTAGCTCCGCTCGGTGTCCTTCCAGCGAGGGTCGGTCTGCCATGTTTTGCTGAGCTTGGCCGCCTGCTGGCTGATTGTTTCCACTGGGTGCGCCTTCCTCGGGTGTGCTGGGTCCGGGGTTTTGGTACCGGGAAGTCCGGTCCTAATGCCAGAGTGTGTGCGCAGGGGTGAAATAAATAGAGACGATAGTCCCGAAAATCTTCATTTTTTATCAAGTTGAGAAGATAGACTGTCCTTTACTATGGAAGAACTGCAGAAATTGGTCCAGGCCGATGGTATAGACCTTACGACGTTCGGTCAGCGACTCCGCCATCTGCGCCGCTCGCGGGGTCTCACGCTCAGTGAGCTCGGGGAGCGGGTCGGCCGCGCTCCCTCGGCCCTGTCGCTGTTCGAGAACGGCCGCCGGGAGCCGAAGCTCTCGCTGATCGAGCAGCTTGCGGCGGCACTGTCGGTGCCGGCGTCGGAACTGCTGAGCCGCCAGCCGCCCAGCCGCCGCGCGCAGCTCGAGATCGCCCTGACCGATGCGCAGCAGGATCCGTCCTACCGGCGCCTGGGCCTGCCCCAGCTAAAGATCGGCGCCCGGGTACCCACCGATGTGCTCGAGCACCTGGTCGCGGTGGCGACCGAACTGCGGGCGCAGCAGTCCAAGCCGGCCGCAACCCCCGAAGAGGCCAGGGCGGCCAATGCAGCACTGCGCGAGGCCATGCGCGAGCGAGGTAACTACTTCGACGCCATCGAGCGCGAGGCGGCCAGCGCGCTGAAGGCGGGCGGGTACTCCGGCGGCGCGCTGTCGCAGGGCATGCTGGTCTCGGTGGTCAGCCATCACGGCTTCGCCGTCCGCTACGTTCAGGACCTGCCGCGATCGGTGCGGTCGCTGACCGATCTCCGGAACCGGCGGATCTACGTCAAGCAGGAGCCGGTTGGCCCCCACTCGCCGCGAGCGATCGTGCTACAGGCGCTCGGCCACTTCCGGCTCGATCACCAGGTGCCGCGCGACTACGCCGACTTCCTGCGGCAGCGGGTCGAAGCGAACTACTTCGCCGCCGCGGTGCTCATGCCCGAACCGGCAGCGGTGCCAGTGCTGGCCGCCGCGAAGGAATCGCGCGATCTCGCGGTCGAGGATCTCGTGGACCTGTTCTCTGTGTCCTATGAGATGGCCGCGCACCGGTTCACCAACCTGGCCACCCACCACCTGGACCTGCTCTGTCACTTCGTGAAGAACGATGCCAGCGGCGTCATCTACAAGGCCTATGAGAACGACGGCGTGCTGTTCCCGGCGGACCCGTCCGGCGCGATCGAGGGGCAGCGGCTCTGCCGCCAGTGGTCGGGACGGCAGGTGTTCGGGGCCGCTGACCGCTTCTCTCCCTATTTTCAGTACTCGGACACCCCGTCGGGTACCTACTTCTGCGTCGCCCAGGTTGATCCGCGGGCCGAGCGCGGGTTCGCGATCACACTGGGCGTGCCGTTCGAGCACTCCCGATGGTTCCGCGGCCGGGAGGTGACCACCAGGAGGCGTTCGGCCTGCCCGGACGGCGAGTGCTGCAGCCGGCCACCCGCGGCCCTGGCCGAACGCTGGGAGGGGCAGGCCTGGCCGTCCGCCCGAGCGCACTCGCACATCTTGTCGGCCCTTCCGGCCGGCAGCTTCCCTGGCGTCGACGACGCCGACATCTATGAGTTCCTCGACCGCCAGGCCCAAAACTAAGCGGGACTGGCCAGAGCCCTTGATGTCAGAGCCCCTGATGTCACTGTCCCTTGATGTCACTGCGGACGTCGTCGGCGATCTGGTGAATCTTCTGCTCGGTCTCCACGAGAGTGGCCTCGGCCCTGGCGGTCCGCTCGGCGGCCCGGCGCTCACGCAGGGTCGGCTTCCGGTTGGTCTGCGCGGCCGGCTTCGATCTCCGGAACATGCCCATAATCTCTTCCTCTCCTCCACCACTGCCGGATGGCAGCCACACGCGTGCTACCCGCATGCGGCCCGTCCATGTCAGCGATTTGCCCGGATTAAGGAGACGAGCTTCCCGGCTCGGCGGATACGTCGCGGCTGACGTAATAGCCGAGGCCGGGTACCCGGTAGATCAGGCCCTCATCCGCCAGTACGTGCATGGCCTTGCCGGCCGTCTGACGGGAATGACCCTGCTCGCGGCGCAGTACCGCGATCGACGGAAGCCGGCCGCCAGGCGCCAGCTTCCCGTCGCTGATCTGCTCGCGGATGAAAGCGGCTAGCCGCATATAAGCCCGCGGATCTGCCTGCTCTGCTGCCGTCATGCCACAAATAGTACACGAGAGGTATCGAAAGTAGTCGACTATATCGCGGGAACGCGGACTGTCCCGACCATGGCGGAAAGCTAACCGGCTGGTCAGGACCGAGACGAACGGGAAAAATTTCCGCCCCGGCCGGTTCGCCGCGGCCAGAACCAAGATGTTACTTTTGAGTAACTTAATGTCTGGAGGGCACATGAGCGACACCGACGCGGACCGGCCGAGCGCGCCATTCTCCCTGGAGCTCAGCGACGACGTGATCCAGATGCGGGATTGGCTGCATGAGTTCGCGGCCTCGGTGATCCGGCCGGCCGCCGCTGAGTGGGACGAGCGCGAGGAAACGCCGTGGCCGGTGCTCGAGGAGGCGGCCAAGGTCGGGCTGTACTCGCTGGACTTTTACGCGCAGCAGTACCTAGAGGGATCCGGTCTCGGCATCCCGGTCGCGTTCGAGGAGTTGTTCTGGGGGGACGCCGGGATTGGGCTTGCCCTGGCGGGCAGTTCGCTGGCCGCGGTCGCGGTGGTGGCCAACGGGACCCCGGAGCAGGTCGGGGAGTGGTGCCCGCAGATGTTCGGCACCCCGGGGGACGTCAAGCTGGGCGCGTTCTGCTCCTCCGAGCCGGAGGCCGGCAGTGACGTCGGAGCGATCAGGACACGCGCGGTCTACGACGCGGCGGCGGACGAATGGGTACTGAACGGGGTGAAGACCTGGGCCACCAACGGCGGCATCGCCAACGTGCACGTGGTCGTCGCGTCGGTGGACCCGTCGCTGCGATCGCGCGGGCAGGCGAGCTTCATCGTGCCGCCGGGTACGGCCGGGCTGTCCATGGGGCAGAAGTTCCGCAAGCACGGGATCAGGGCCTCGCACACCGCCGAGGTCGTGCTGTCCGATGTCCGGGTGCCCGGCCGGTGCGTGGTGGGCGGCCGGGAACGGCTGGAGGAGCGGCTGGCGCGGGTCCGGGAGGGCGGCCGCGGCGGCGAGCAGGCCGCGATGAAGACGTTCGAGGCTTCCCGGCCCGGGGTGGCGGCGATGGCGGTCGGGGTGGCGCGGGCCGCGGCGGAGTACGCCGCGGAGTATTCGCGTAGCCGGGTGCAGTTCGGCCGGCCGATCGGGCAGAACCAGGGCGTGGCGTTCATGCTTGCGGATATGGCGGCCTCGGTCGACGCGGCCCGCCTGCTGACCTGGCGGGCGGCCTGGATGGCCCGGCAGGGCAAGCCGTTCACCCGCGCGGAGGGATCGATGTCCAAGCTGGTCGCGGGGGAGACCGCGGTCCGTGTCACCGAGCAGGCCATCCAGATCCTCGGCGGGAACGGCTACACCCGGGAGTACCCGGTGGAGCGCTGGCATCGGGACGCGAAGATCTTCACGATCTTCGAGGGCACCTCGGAGATCCAGCGGATGATCATCGGGCGGGCCGTGACCGGGCTGGACGTTCGGTAGCCCTGACCTGCGGATATACCTGTCTTAGACCCAGGGAAGGGCCGTCCCGTGGCAGTGCGGGGTGGTTCCTTCTCGTGTTCCGATTGTCCGGTTCGTGCCGGTTGGTTCCCGTAGTTTCCGGGCCGCGTGCTGAATCGGTGCTGATACCTGAAGGGCCATGGTCTAGACCAATTTCAGATTGGTCTAGACCATATGGCATCGCGAGCCCGGATGGGGACAGCTTTTATGTTGGAGGGACAAGCGTAGTCGGGTGTTCGCGGCCATGTTCTTCCTGGGCCTCCTGCCTGGCGTTCAGTGCCCCGGCGTGGCTGGCAGGACTGGGAGCGTCGGTCCCTTCTGCGCGGCCAGGAGAGCGGCTGTCCCGCGGGCCCTGGCGTGTACCTGCGGTGGGCCTACAGCAGCTCGAAGGCCGCGCAATGGACCGGGCGGACCGCTGTGGAGAGTCCGTGTACTGCCGCACCAAGTCGGCCATCCGGGCGAGGTCCTGCACGCTGGTCGCCTCGACGACCAGCTCGCCACGTGCCCACGCGTCGAGGAACGCGGCCTCGACGACGGGACTCGGCTCGATCCGGAGGAAGTAGGCGACCTCAGTGATGATGGGGGTCGGGGCGATGACCGGACTGCGGAACCGCCGGAACAGCGCGGTGCGCGCCTGGTGGTGCTTGTCCTTGGCGTTGAGCATCGCCACCAGCGGGCTGGTGTCAGCGATCAGCATCGGCACGCTTCGCGAACTCCTCGTGCTGGATGTCCTCCGGGCGCTTGGACAGGTCCGGCGCGATCTTTCTCGAGGGTCACGTAGCTGGCCGCCCCATTCGCAGGTAAGGCTCCAGCGAGCGGATGAGTGCTGGATCGTCGTCTTCTTGGAGGATGACGGGCGCCGCGTTCAGCACGTGCGTCGAGGAGGCTCGCACCAGTTGAATCATGCCGGCTGAGTGTGGGGTGACGAGGTGGGTGTAGACGTCCTGGCAGGCGAGGACAACGGTCAGGCCGTACTTGTCGGCGACCTGTTTCAGCACCGTGGTTATCTTCCGCAGGTTGGGGGCGTCTAGGTTGTTGCCTGACTCGTCGAGGATCAGCATCCGCCCGCGGGGCGATGTCGCGGAGACAAGCGCTGAGACTGCGAGCAGCAGGTGCAGGATGATCAACTCGGCGGTGTTGGGCGGGTTCTCGTAGCCAACTGGGCTGGCGCCTGGCGTCAGCCACTGCGGGGAGACCTCCCACCGGAGCCACTGGCTGGCGTCGTCAATGTCGTTGTGCCTATGGCGCAGGGCGACCGGGTCCCGCCCCGTCGCGGCCAGCAGTTCCCGGAGCGTTTGCTCCGTCGTGGCGAACATCTGGGTGACGGTGCTGAGGTGCAGTCGCTGCGCTTCCCTAAGCATGAGGATCTGATCATCGGCCTTACGCTCCGCGGCCGCCATCTTCTCCTGCTTCGCGAGCCGGTCCCCGTGGATTTCGGCTGCTCTGCTCTCGTCGTTGAAGCCGTGCCGGTCGAGCCATGCCCGCAACGGGTGCTCCACTAGGTCGAACGATCGGGCGCGCTCGTAGGGGGATGCGGAACCATCGCACCATTCGCGCAAGTCGCGCATTTTCTGGCTGAGTTGCCCCTCGGTTCGCCAGGCCGTCACTCCTGCGGGAGTTTCCGGGTCGGGCATGGGCGCCTCGCCTGCTGCCGTCTGCGCCGTCACCGTTCTTGACTGTCCGGGAAGGACTTCCTCCACGGCTCGACGGAGCAGCCTGCGGGCGTCGGCGAAGCGGTGTTGCATTGTCTGCTGGTCGAGCACGACGTGCTGCTGGGCGAGTGCTCTTTCCGCCGCATCTAGGTCGCCGATGGCGGCGATCCCGCGGAGCGACTCGGTACCCTCACGTTTCTGGACCGCTTCTGATCGGACGCGGGCAGCCTCCTGCGCGACCTGGGTTAGTCCGCGCCGCTCGTTGGGGGCCGAGGAGCCGTGCCGAAGAACGGTCAGTTCGTTGAGCATCGCCTGGCGGCTCTGGTCGGCGCTGGTGTAAGCGGCGTCTGCCGCGTCGGAATCCGCACGGGCATTCTCCTCCCGTGCCTGAGCGGCCGCGACGAGTGCGGGAAACTCCGTGGACCTGGACTCCGCTTTGGACAGGCTTTCCTTCAGCTTCTCGACCTGAGCTACGGCCTCGGCGGCTGCCAGGACGGCCTTGGCGCCGCTGGCAGCCTGCTTCGCGTTCTGAAGCCGCTGATCCTGCTCGTCCAGACACCGACGGAGAAAGTCGGCGTTGGCGCGGGCGGCGGCGACCGCTGCCTTCTGGTCGGTCAGCGGCGGGTCGTAGCCACCGCCGATCGCCAGTCCGAGATACAGGTCCTCCACCCAGCCGTCCCCGGCGGCCCAGTCGGCCGTCGCCGTCGGCATTCGCTCCTCGAGCCGGGTTAGCAGGTCGCCCAGGAATCCGGCGTCTCCCGGACGGACTGCCGCGATCGAGGTAGCGGGGCCATCGCAGGCGATGACCGGAGTGCCTTGGTATCTTGCGAGGATCTGACTAGCGTCGGCCGCGTTATCGCGTGAGATGACGATGGCGCGGGCATAGGAACTGAGCCGCCCCTCCCAAGCCGAACGGGTGCCAGCCGGGAGCGTGATCAGGTCGACGAGCGGAACCGCGTCGATGCCCGCCGCGCGCAGTGCGGCCACCGCCGGGCCCGCCGGGCCGCCAACGCCGTTTATCAGCGCGTCGAGGGCGGCCTCCGCGGCGCGGGCCTCCCGTTCGGCGTCATCGCGTTCTCCCTGCACCGCCTGCTGGGTCTGCTCCGCAGTGTCGGCTGCTGTGGCCGCGTCCGCGATCGTCATCCCGAGTGCGAGCTGCGTCTTGGGCTCAAGCTCCTTAATCTGTTCGCGGAGTGTCGTTATTTCCTTCTCGTTCGCTCCGGATTCCTTCGCTAGCTTGGTCTTCGCCGCGATGGCCGTGTCCCTTTCCTCCTTGGTGACGGCGCGTGCTCGCAGCAGATCTTCCTGGGAGGGCAGGTTGCGAAGCTCTTGCCCTTTCACGTCGATGGCGTTCTTCAGGTGCTCGACCTCGGAGTCCAGCGTGGTGGCGCGGTCTTCCAGCGCTTGTGCGGCTTGGCGCTCAAGCAGGCAGCGCAGTGTCAGGTAGCTTCCCCACGCCTCGCTGGCCTCATCGCTTAGCCGCTGGGCCTCACGCCGGTGCGCTATGGCCGCGAGCTCAGCTTCCTCCCGCTGGTACTGCTGCTGGTAGTCGCTCCGCTGGGCTTTGATCGCCGCCTGATTCTCCTGCATGTTTCTCCGCTGTTCCCGCTCGGAGTCCAGCGCGTGCTGCTTTCCGGCTAGCGTGATGATCTGGATGGCGAGATCAGCCGGGCGGAAGGCTCCCTGTCCCAGGGCGAGTAGCCCCCGGTCCTGGTTGTCCTCGCTGCCTCTCGCCCGGATGCCCGCAAGGCAGCGCGGCGTGCTGCCGTACAGTTCTGCGGCGTAATTACCGATCAGGAAGGCCTTGTTCATCCGGAGCGAGTTCCAGCAGCGATCGGCTGCGGCCAGGCGTGCCCGCTCGCCGTCTCCGATGGCGAGGTGAACCCCGTCCGCCCAGCGGACCTGCACTTGCGGGGACTCGTAGCGCGTGATGCGCAGCCAGACGCTGACGGGATCCGTGGCCTGCTGATGGTAGAAGACGCCCGCGACGTACCCGTACTGGGCGCTCTCGTACTTAGCGTCGGTGACGTGAGCGCGCTGGTGGTCGAAGAGCAGCCTGGGTGCGCTAGCGGCCGTGCCCCCGCCGCGATTCCACTGCGCGTCTCCGAGCAGCAGCGAGAGCGCGCCCAGCAGGACGGTCTTGCCAGCGCCGTTGGAGCCTTCCTCCGGCCCCTTGCCCTCACTACCCACAGGCCGTGCGCGGGCAGCAGCATCACCTGGCTGGTGTGTCGGCCGATCCGGATCATTTGCAGGGCGCGCAGCGCCCGATCGCCGACGACGCCGGGCGTGGTGATGTCGAGCGGCAGCGTTAGTGCCGTCATGAAGCCTCCTGGCGTTCGGCCTGGCGAGACAGCCGGATCTCTGCGGCCCAGGCGTGCTCTGGGCGCAGCAGCAGGAAGAGGCTCTGGTCCAGCCGGGTGCGCTGGACCGGGGTGAGCCGGTCGAACGCAGGCCCTAGGCGGTAGTCCGCCCTGATGAGCTGGCGGGCCTGGAGCCGGGTCAGGCTCTCCTTCCTGGCGTCGCCGCGGATGGCCTCGCGGCCGGTGCCGGTGTAGGCGTCCAGTTGCTCCTGCAGCGGGCGCAGGTCCTCGCCGAGGACGCGCCCGAGGATCTCCCAGTGCAGGTAGAGCAGGGTCAGCAGCGCCAGGTCGATTTCCTGAAGGCCGCAGGTGGCCCGGGCGAGATCGGCGGCGGCCTCGTCGGACCAGGTACTGAGGTATCCGGTGACCGTCGTCCCGGCCTCGTCCAGGACGGGGAGCAACTGGCGTCCCAGGCCGCCGAGATGGCGGGCGACACGCTCACGAAGGTCAGCGTCCGACAGTGCTGGCCAGTCCCGCGGCCGGAGCGGCCCGTCGGCCGCCTCCAGCGCCCGGACGGCGTCGATGATCGCTGCTTCGTCGTCGGCCTCGTCAGCCATGCTGGGTCTCGGGCCAGGAGGGGTGCCCCCGCAACTGCTGGGTGGCGTGCGCCATGACATCGCGGGTAGGCCGGTCCCAGGCGCTCATGGCGGGGCCGCATGCCCAGCCCTCCCGACAGGGGGTGAGGAGTCCCGCATGGGGGAGTTCCAGGTGGAGCGAGGGAATGGCCCAGCTCTCGCCGGACCGGGAGGACAGGAGCAGGATGGCGGCGAGAACTTGAGGCTGCGTCACTGCGGCGCGGCTGGCCTTGGGATCGGACAGCAGGGCGTGGACGACGACCAGGGTCTTGGTCGCGTTGCGGGAAAGCGCCCGGCGCGGGAGCCGGGGCGGGCGTGAGCTCTCGGCGGGGTCGGTCCCCTGCCAGGATAGGACGGCGAGGGCTGGCTTCTCGTTCTCCCCGCCAACGAGGACGATCTGTCGGCCCGCCAGGGCTGCTCGTTCCTCGGCCTGGGCGAGTGGCAGGTCGCTCGCAGGAAGCCAGGCCGCCTGACGGAGGCGGGCGAGCGAGAGCGCGACTGCGCCCGCCGACGGGCTCACTAGTTCCCCCCTTCCAGAGCCGAGTTCGCCAGCGTCGGATACGGGACCCGCCGCAGGGTGACGCCGGTGGCGACCCGCATGCCGGCCTCTTCCTCCCGTAGGGCCAGGTGTCCCGGATAGCGGAGCGCATAGCCAGCGTCTAGCCCCGCTAGCGCGGTCAGGCGGGCGAGGATCGTCGCGGGAAAGGGCCACGGCCGGTTCAGGAACTCCTCGGTCAGGTCCCGCTCGTCAGCTCCGGCCAGCAGGCGCTCTGCCAGTGCGCGCAGTTCCTCGAGCGGGTCGGGGACCGGTGAGGACGCCGCGTCGTACGTCCCGGCCTCGGGGACTCGCTCCTCCGCAGGGCGAAATGTGAGCTTCGCGGCGGCATCCAGGACCACTTGCGGGCTGATCCAGACGGGCGCCTCGTCGAAGACAATGCCGTCCCAGAAAGCGGCGAGCCGCGCCCGCGTAGCGGAGCGCAGCACCTCATGCACCTCATCCGCGCGCGCCCAGTATCCCCTTGTCGCCGCCGAGGCGTTGAGCAGTTTCACCAGCTCCTGCGTCTGGCGAATGTACCAGTCACAGGCCATCGAGAGCCGTTCCAGATCGTCGGCCAGATCACGGGGAAACGACCGCGTCACGAGCGTGTTCAGCCTGCCGATCCGGCTTGAGACCTTCTGGTCGTCGCAGTCGCGGGCGTATTCGATCATCTCGGCAGTCCTGCGATCCTCGATGATCCGCTGGACATGGCTGGCGTAGGTAGACAGCATCCTGCGCACCTCCGCGAGCTCGGCCCGGATGTCGTCGGCAGTGGCATCCGGAGCATTGGCGCGTTCCTCCGCGCGGCTGAGTAGCTCCAGCAGGGCGTGATGCCCGCGCATCGAGGTAATCCAGGGCACCAAGACCAGGCTGATGGAGCCGGGCATGGTGAGGCGGACGTTCTGCTCATGCAGCACGTCACGGTCCTTCTCGACAGAGCCCGCCCTCATCAGGGCGTGAAGCCGCTTCTCTAGCAGAGACTGTCCGTAGCGGTCCGCCAGGTATTCGTAGAGCCGCCGCGTCGGCACGGCCTTCCCATGCGGGGAAAGGTCGGCAAGCGCCCGGCAGATGTCGATCGTGGCAGCGATCTCCTCATCGGAGCAGTCCAGTGCGCCTGCCTCTTTAAGAAGGATGCCTAGGACCCCGGCGGCTTGGGTGGCCTGGTCGCTGTGGAAGTCGTGGCGTGACCGGGGGAGTGGGGCCGAGGCACTACCAGGATCGGTTGTCACGCTTCGAAGGTAACCTAAAATGAGAAGACGCACACCCGCCGCTATCATGCCCGTTGATAAATGATTTCCGGTACTTGTGGATAACGAGGACTGGCTTGATTGAAGTGCGATTAGTTGCGATTAAGGACGCTGTGGCTTCTGCCGGTGTGTGGGCAGGCGGACGCTGCCAGATCACCCACGGATGCGGACTGGGTCTCATGGGACAGGAAACGATCGTTGGCTCGGACGCAGTATCAGTACTGGGCCTGCCCGGGGACTTGGACGCGTTTCCCGTTTACCAGATCACAAGGGACGCCGACGGCCGAGAGAAGAGTCGCAGGATGGTCCGTCTGGAGATCCGGGGCGCGATCAACGAGCGCACCGCGGGCTGGCGGGCGGCGCTGGAGGCACTTGACGCCCGTGACCGTGCCTGGCTGCTGACCAGCAAGTCAGGACAAGCGGCCGGCATTGCGAGGAAGTTCGGGGACCGGGGGCTCGAGATACTCTACCGATGGTGCGCTTCCGGGCTGGTGACCTTTCAGGTCAAGACCTCCAGTCCGTCCGGACAAGGGCACGGGGGCCTCGTTAGCTGGCGCCTCGCCGATCCTGCGCACCATGAGGCATGTCGGCTGTCGGACGAGAAGAAGGCTCTGCGCGGTGCCCAGGACACCGCGGCACGAGAGCTCGCGGCTGCGCTTACCCCCTGCCCGGCGTTCCAGAAGCTCGTGGCTATCCTCAAAGATGAGAAGCGCCGCGCCTACTGGGACCATGTCATCGACAGGGGCAACAGCATCCTTGCCATCGGCGAACTGTCCCGGCAAGCGGCGAGATGCCTGCTCTTCTGGTGAAGCGGCTAGCGCGCGAGACGGAAGCGGACTACCCGCACGGGTCGGAGCCGTTCGCCGAGAGCACGCAGAGCAGGGTATTCCGTGCAGAGCACCGGCTCACGGCCGCGCCCGTCGTCTTGAAGGTGCGCCGCCTCCACGACGAGGAATCCAGGCGCCGCATGGGCCGGGAAATTACTGCGGGCAAGCGCTACGGCAGTCATCCGCATGTCATGCCGGTCCTGGATGCCGACCCCGACGGCCGATGGCTCGTCATGCCGCTCGCCAGCGGGGACGCCCACAAGTACGCGTCCTCCCTCCAGGAGACGGAAGCGCTGCTGGAACTCGTCAGGTCGATCTGTGAGGGGCTGCGCCTGCCTCACGCGGAGGGCTGGATTCACCGGGATCTCAAGCCGGCGAACATCCTGCTCCTCGAGGGCCGGTGGGTCGTCGGGGACTGGGGGCTGGGACGGCGGCGCCTGGGCGAGAGCAGCGGCCCGCGGATCACGCAGATCGGTACCGGATTCGGGACCGAGGGGTTCGCCGCGCCGGAGATGTCAGCGGACGCTCACGACGATCCGACGCCCGCCACGGACATCTACAGCATCGGGCAGCTGATCGGCGCGATCCTGACCAGACAGCGCCCGCAGGCGAACATCGCGCTGCTCCCCGATTCTGGCCCCTGGCGTCCCATTGCGGCGGAGGCCACCCGCTTCAAACAGGTCGACCGTCCGCAGACCGTGGATGACCTTCTCGGGCTACTCCAGAGCATTCGGTAACTGCCCCCCGCTGAACACCTGTCGCCTGCCCTCCGTGAAAGGAAGCCCCCGCCGATGGCCCGCGTCACGCTTGAGCCGTACTACCTGCACCAGGAACATGTTCGGAATCTGCTCGGCCCTGACCGGGCCGCTTCCGCGCAAGAGCGAGCGGCCAGCAGGAGCGATCCGGAGACTGCGATGCCCTATCTGCTCGCCGGGGAGCTGGGACACGCGCTCCCGGCACTGGGCGTCGAAGAGCTGGCGAGGTGCCTGCTCGAGCGAACACTCCGACACGACAGCGTCGTCGGCGCGGAACTGGACTTCACCTTCCGGCGGGTAAGGGACCAGGACACGCCAGGCAATAAGCCTGTCGACTTCACGGCGACGCTCGATGTCGATAAGGAGCGCAGAGTCTTCGGCACCTTCAACTCCGTCCGGACTGCGAGCTCGTCCTCGCTGCAGAAGTTCACCGGAACCAAGCGGCTGTACCTGATCGGAACGGTGACAAGGCTCGACGCGGTTTCCGTCGAGGTACGGCCAGCCTTCATCGGTGTCCGGTCCTTCGTCAACGAAGAACTAGCCAGCGGCGGTCCCGCTCGGGGGCCCCGGGTGTATCCCAGCGAGATCCGCCAGTTCGGCGCGATCGACTTCACGAGCACCGTCACCAAGGCAGAGCTCCAGGCGATACGAGAGGTGCCTGAGGCTACGGTGAAAAAGGTTCTCGCCGAGCTGATCGGAGAGGCCTTCGTGCCGAAGGACTGGGGCGGCGAGCAGTCCGACCTCTACACATCGAGGGTGTTCGCGCGCGGACGTCAGATGTCGGCGGGATGGCTCCTCAAGGGGCGCGGCCATCCGCGCCCCATGACCGTGCGGGCGCTAGGCAAGAACGGCGACCAACTCGTCCGCCTGTTCAAGGAACCGGCAGAACTGCTGGTCCTCCAGCACTGCCACGAGATCACGCCGAACCTCATCGACACGATCGACAAATTTGCCCACGACCCGCGTCAGCCTCACTTCTACATGATCTTCGATGGGGCCGACACCGCGCGCGTCCTTAAGTCGCAGGGGCTGCTGCCTGCCGGTCCCGTGCCTTGAAGACAGCCAGTGCCAGCTACGCGGCAGTGGTGATGTCGCTGGTGTCGCGTCGTCGTCCGGCGAGGACCTTCATGGTCCACACAGCAGTGAGAGCATCGCGGGCGACGCCAGCCGCCTGTCCGACGTTGGGGGTCAGAGCGCGGGCAGTAGCTCGAAGGCGGCGCAGTGGGCGCGGCGGACCGCGCGGAAGTGCCGGTGGTCGATTTTGACCGATGGGCGCCAAACGCCGACCGGCCATTGCCGCCAAGAAGTTTGGAAGGCATCCGCCGGAGCGCAAGGACCCAGGACGGTGATATTATTACTACTGCTGTGGACGGTTTTCTTCCACTAGCCAGCTTCACTATGGTCTTGGAAATCGTGTGAAGCTAGGCTCAGACATAGGCGCTAATGGCAGTGCAGAACACCGCGAGCCCTGGCTGCTGCGAGGCCCACGCCAACTGTGCACCAAACTCTGGTGACATAGATCCATTCATCACCTGCTCAGGCACCGACGTTGCGTAGCCGTGTCTTGACAGTGCGGTGGCATGGTGTAGCTCCATGAGCCAACTTCGCAATGAGGAGGCTTGAGCAAAAGCTTGCATCGAGCAGGAGCTACCGCACGCCCAAGTGGACCAGCACGACGACGGCTCCCAGTCGGGCATGTACGATCTCAAAATCACCTATCCGAGCGGTGATATCGCAGCCGTCGAGATCACAGCTGCCATGGACGAGCGGCGGACTCTGGTGCGAAAATCCACGCGTGGTAAGGGGACACGTTGGCAGGAGCCAAGCCTGACGGGCGGGTGGGACGTCAGAGTCTCCGCAGACGACGTTCCGAAGGACTTCAATAAGCGTCTACCAGTCCTCCTCCATGCTCTAGAGCAAGGCGGCCAGACCGTGATTCGAGGCAACGCGTTTTCCTCCGACCAGTTGGCCGTCCTCGCCGCCACCCTAGGGGTTATAGAGGCACGTCAGTGGCAGACGGCGCATCCGGGCAGCATTTATGTCATGCCCGAACGGCCAGGTGGCCCGGCTGCCGGATACCTGTTGGCAGACAATGGCGACCCTCTGGCGAACTGGCTCAGCAGGTGGATAGCTGATCCGGCGCCAAACCAGTCCGGCAACCTTGCGAAACTCGCGAACTCAGGGGCATCTGAACGGCATCTCTTCATACTCGTCCCCGGCTTCACTGTCGCTCCCGACCCCATTCCCGACCTCCTGATAGAGCCCGACGCGCCGCTGCCCCAGGTCGCACCCACGCTTCCACCTGAAATCACTCACCTCTGGGCAATGAGTACATGGAACAGCGGTGACGGCTTCAGATGGTCGGCAGATGGTGGCGGCTGGGCTCACTTCACTAAAGTCGCCTGGTCCTAAATGAGCTGAATCGGCACGTGAGAGGATCGTTTGTTCATGGCGCGGTCAGATAGTCCAGTTCGGCGCGGCCCGGTCAGTTATCTCGGCGGGTGAAGCAACAGAGCATACCGACGGATCAGGCCTCGACTCGGAACCGTGCAGGTCACGTCGCAATAGGGCAAAGTTTCACATCCAGACTGCTGTGAACTTGGCCAGCCGCGCCCGCCGCGACTGGACCACCTCCATCGCCGACCGGGTAAGCACCCCGGCTCCAGGGAATACAGCGCGATCCGAATAAGTGCTCTCCGCCAGTACTGCGGCATGGCTGATCATGCCAGCCTGTGTACCCCTGAGTGATCTGCACTGTTTACCCGGATGCCCGCAATTGCTGGAGGGTGGAGTGCCCGTATTGGACGAGCCGGATGTCGTGGTTCTGGTGTCCCCTGGCGATGGCGGTCAGGGCGTCCAGGGCACCGAGGTGCTGAAGCGTTTCGGTGTCGGAGCCGGTGAGGTCGCGCCCGTACCCGTTCAGGAACGCGTCCTTGAGGTCAGGGCGGCCTGGCCATACGCGGAAGCGGAGACGTACAAGATCGCGGAGCGCGATGTCGGCGCGCGCGTGCTCGAAGTCAACGAGGTAGAGGTCTGCGGCCGGGCCGAGGAGCCAGTTGCGGGGCTGGAAGTCTAGGTGGCAGGGCACTCCGTCCGGGGCGGTGGCTTGCTGGAGCGCGGCGAGGTGGGCGCTGGCGTTGCCGAGGTCTGCTGCGTTTATGAAGGGCCTTGCGCGGCCGGTCCAGTAGGCGGCGCGGTCTCGTAGCCAGTCGCGGTAGCCCGGGAGGGGGCGAGGGGGCTCGGCGTCGTGGAAGCGGCGCAGGATCGTCCCGGCGCGGTGGTGAGCCGTCGTGGTCAGCAGGCCTGGATACGGGCGGCCGTTGAGGGCCGTGGTGACGATGGTGAGCGCCTGGGCGTCGGCGGCGACGAGTTGCGGGGCTGAGGAGCCGAGTGCTGGTGTCCAGTGCTGGTTGGCGTGGACTTCGCGGTCGTGCTTGGCGCGGTCGGCGTGCTTCTTCACGACGTATTCCTCGCCGCTGCGTGCGGAGATGCGCGCGACGGCGGGGCCGAGGGCTTCTGTGATCTCGCACGAGCCGATGAGGCGGGCGCCGGCTTCGAGCGCGGCCTGGAGGGCGGTCACCACGGGCGGACCTGGTCCCACGGGAAGGGGTAGTGGCCGTCGCCGACGTAGCGGGCGGTGAGGATGTGGTGGATCTCGGCCCAGCCCATCAGCTCGTTCCAGGCGACGGGGACCAGCAGCGTGCAGTGGCCGTTCGCAGCGAGGTTGTAGGCGCTTAGAGCTTCGGTGATGGCGGCGGCGGGGATCGGGCCGTGGGTCATGGCGAGGGTGACGATGAGCTTGGCCAGGTCGTAGCCGAACGGGGCGAGGGTCAGGTCGTCGAAGTCGATGGTGACTGGGATGCCGTCGGGGGTGATGAGGAAGTTGCGGGGGTTGGCGTCCTTGTAGAAGGCCGCCGGCCCGTCGGCGCTGGTGATGAGGCGTCGGGCCTGGGGGATGGTGAGCCGTGCGCCGGGGACGTGTCCGGCGGATAGTTCGCGCTCGACGGCGGCCAGGCGGTCGGCGGGGAAGGACGGCAGCACCTGCCTGCCTGCGGCGCGGTAGGGCTTTGGCAGTTCGGCCTTGCGTAGCTCGGCCTGGTGGACGTTGCCGTGGACGTCGCCGAGGTGGGCGGCGAGCATGGTCAGGTCGGCGGGGAGGGCGTGGCGGCCTTCGACGTGCTGGAAGCGGAGTTCGCGTTTGCCGCTGTAGCGGAGTTCGGGCAGGTGCGCCGGGCCTTGCAGCCGGGTGAGCCAGCGGTAGTTGGCCTCGGCACGGTTCCTGGCCGGTGCCGAGGCGTACCGCTTGACGTAGTGCCCGCTCACCGGGGTGCGCCTGGCTTCGGCCCGGCGACCAGGTAGGTGACGACGGATGTCGCCGTGACCGGCTGGTCGGGCAGGCGCGCCGCGAGCGCCGCGGCGAGCGCGTCCGCGGAGCCCGCCAGGGCGGGCGGCAGGTCGTACTTGGGTGAGGTGGCCAGGTACTCCGCTGCGTCAGCGAGCGCCGGGAAGGTGAACTGGTGGGTCTCGTGGACCGCCCGCCTAACGGCCAGCCCGGTTTCGGCGAGGGCCGTGATGTTGCCGCTGTGGGCGGCCTGGTACAGGCTGGGGCGCCTCTCGGCTGCGGGGTCGAGCCCGGAGGCGGCCATGAGCCGGTCCAGTTCCCGGTAGCTGTCGGCCGACTTGACGGCGATGACCGCCGTCCCGTCGCAGGTCAGGCAGCGCGCAATCTCGGTGATGACGCTGGCCGGGTCGGGCGAGTGGTAAAGGCAGAAGGCCGCCACGATCAGGTCGCAAGAGCGGTCGGTGAGGGGAAGCCGATGGAAGTCCGCGCGGATCGCCGCTGCTCTTCCTGGGGCGGCCGTGCGGTTCCGGGCCGCCGTGAGCAGAGCGGCCGACAGGTCGATTGCGGCGATCCGGGCGCGGGGGAACCTGCCTGCCAGCGTGAGCGTGGTCGTGCCGCGCCCGCACCCGATGTCGGCGATGACAGCGGGTGCCGGAATGGCCGCGTTGGCGGCGAGGTCGGCGATGACGTCGGCGGCGTGCCGTCCGCTGACCCGGGCACGGTGCAGGGCACTCGTCCGGCTGGCCAGCCTGCCGGCAGCGGCGTAAAGCGGCCCCTGCACTTCGGCTGGGTCGGTGAAGGGGTTAGCGCCGGTCCTCATGACTGGCGGCTCCCTCGGTCGGAGGGAGGGCAACGGCGGCGGGGTCGGCCAGGTAGCGGCGGACGGCGGCGCGGCTGCGCAGGACGGTGACCTGCGCGTGCCCGGCGTGGCTGGTGATCAGGGCGCGGACGCGCGGGGCCATCTTCTTGCGGTAGCCGAGGATGTAGCGGATGAAGTTCCAGGTGATCCTGTCGTAGACGCCGATGGCCCGGTGCTGCCCGCCGCCGTGGCGGAGCCGACGCTGGGCGATGCCCCACAGGCAGGCCCAGCCGGGCAGGTCCAGGAAGATCACCGTGTCGGCTGCCTCCAGGCGGATCGGCAGGGTGGAGGCGTAGTTCCCGTCGATGATCCACCGGGGCGCGGCGACGAGGTCGTGTTGCAGGGCCGCGAACGTCTCTTGGTCTAGCGGCTTCCAGTCTTTGTCGTAGTACACGACGTCGAGGTGGACTGGCGTGATGCCTAGACGGTCGGCGAGCACGCGGGCGAGGTGGGACTTGCCGCTGCCCCCGCAGCCGATGATCGCGATGCGTTCCATCAGCACTGACACTAGCCGCTCCCGGCTGGGGGTGCGGGAAGACTCGCTCATGCGGCACGAGCGGGCCTCCGCAGGATGGTCTCGATGACGGCGAGCTGCCGGGACAGCCGGAAGACCCCGAGCCGCGCGGTGCACTCGCCGATAAGGGCTGCGTGCTCGGCAGTCCCCGCGATGGCCTGGAGTTCGCCGATGCGGCGTGCGGCCTGGCGGCCGTCGTTCACATGCAGCGCCTCAGGCGTGAACGCGGTGGCGAACGGGAGCGCCGCCGGGGTCAGGGGCAGGCAGCCGGCCAGGACAGCCTCGAAGATCCGCTGGGTCATCTGCCCGGCCCTGGCGTACCGGTCAGGCAGCAGCAGGATCGTGGCCATGGCCGACTTGTACAGCGGCCGCACGTCGGGGAACGCGATCCGGCCGGTGAAGGTAACGTGCGGCCATTGGCCGGTGCGGGTCCATTTGCCTGCGACGCGGTGCCGGTGCCGTGCGGCGGCCGGGGCGAAGAACCCGGCGAACGCCTCGTCGCGGTCGTACTGGTTGCCGACGTAGACCAGCGGCAGCGGCCGGGGCATCGCGGCCAGGGCCGCTGGGTCGGCGGTGTCCAGGGCGTCGTCGGCGATGGGGAACAGCAGGCTGACCGCGCCGGGGCTGGGTGCCAGCGCGGGTTCGCAGACGGTGACGTCGGCGAGGGAGCGCAGCGGGGACGCGGCGGGCAGCCGCCGGTCCTTGTCCCACAGCAGCGTCCGGGTCCGGTTCCCGAGCGTGTAGTGCGCTAGAAGCTCCTCCTGACGGTGCAGGTCGCAGGTATGGCCGGGAGCACCGCACCGGGTGGTGTTGCGGCCCTTGATCGGCCAGCGCCACTCGAGGAAGAGCGCGTCGATGTCGGGCACGCCCTGGTCCCACCGGTACCGGTCGGCCAGGTCGCAGCCTGCTTCGTCCAGGTCGCGATTGGACTGAAGGAACACGATGTCATGCCCGGCGGCGGTCAGGCCGTCAATGAGGGTGGCGCGGTGGCTGCGGCCCCCGTCGGGCGTGTCGGTGATTCCAGGGCCGAGGAAGCCCCAGAAGCTGTAGCCGATCCTCACTTGCTCACCCACCAGCCGCCGTCGAGCATCAGGCCGTCGAGCCCGCTGGCAGCCAGGCAGTCCAGGGCCATTTGCGGGGTGCCGCTGATCGGCTTGCCTTTGACGTTGAGCGAGGTGTTGATCAGGACCGGGACGCCCGTCAGCGCCGCGAAGCAGTCAATGACGTCGGCGAAGAACAGGTTGTGCTCGGGGTCGAGGGTTTGGACGCGGGCGGTGCCATTGGCGTGAACGACGGCGGGGATGGTGTCCCGGGCCAGGCCGGTGACGGGGACGGCGATGGACATGAACGGGCTGGGCTGGGCCAGGTCGAAGTAGCCGGCGGCGCGGTTGGCGAGGACGACGGGTGCGAACGGGCGGAACGGCTCGCGGAACTTCACGGCGGCGTTCAGCCTCGCGGCGATGTCCGGCACGAGCGGGGACGCGAGGATCGACCGGTTCCCCAGCGCCCGCGGGCCGGCTTCCAGCCGGCCCTGGAACAGCCCGGCGATCTTGCCCTCGGCGAGCTGGGCTGCCAGGAACCGTGCCGGGTGGGAGACCTGTCTCGCGGACATGCCGGGCGGGGCCTCGGGAGTGAAGCCCGGGTAGGAGGGGCCGAGGTAGCACGACCCGGCCGGGCCGCCCGCTAGGACTCCGGTGGCGTCCCGGTAGCCGGCAAGGGCCGCGCCGATCGCGGTGCCGGAGTCACCGGGCGCGGGCGGCACGTAGACCTCCTCGAACAGACCGTCGCTGATGACCTTGCCGATGCTGACGCAGTTCATGGCCACCCCGCCGGTCACGCACAGCCGCTTGGCTCCCGTGAGCGACCGGGCGCGTCGGGCCAGGTGGGCGATGACCTGCTCGGTGCGCTCCTGCAGAGCCGCTGCCAGGTCCGCGTGGACCTCGGTGATGTCCTCGGCGGGGTCGCGGGCCGGGCAGGTCGCGGCGGTGAACGCGGGTGTGACCCTCGGCCAGCCCGACCGGAGTACGCGCAGCGGGAACAGCGACGGGTCGAGTGCGAACCCGGTCCGGGTCAGCGGGATCGCCTGGGCGAGCAGGTCACGGAACCGGGCTGGGTCCCCGAGCGCGGCCAGGGCCATCACTGTGCCTTCCTCGTCGCCGCGCCGCCAGCCCAGGTGGGCGGTCACCGCGCCGTAGGCGTAGCCGAGCGAGGCTGGGTCGCCGATCGTTTCGGCGGCCCGGTACCGGACCCGGTCCCCGGTACGGGACGCGGCGGCGATGGAGGTGGTGCAAGTCTCGCCGAGGCTGTCCACGACCAGCACCGCCGCGTCGCTGAAGCCGGACCCGGCATAGGCGTACAGGCCATGCGCCTTGTGGTGAAGAGTGCCGCGCACGCGGGCGTTCGGGAAGACTTCCCGCAGCTTCTGCATGCGTCCGCGGAACCGCTGGTGGATGACGGCGAAGCTCGCGGCGCGCGGGAGAGCGCGGGAGCGGGTCACCGGGTTGAGCAAGTACGGGACACTCCCTGCGATGCCGCCGAGGTAGCGGTAGCCGTCGAAGTTGTAGGCCACTATGTCCACGTCGGCGGCGCTGATCCCCGCGTCGTTCAGCAGCCAGCGGACGGCCCCGGCGGGGTAGTCGCGGGTGTGCTTGACGCCCGAGAGCCGTTCTTCTTCCGCCATGCCGGTCAGGGACCCGCCGCTGATGAGGGCAGCGGCGGAGTCGTGGGTGAACGAACACAGGCCGAGCACGGTCGGCGTGCGGGCACTGCCGCTCACTGCCGGGCCTCCCTCGCCGCGCGCCCGGCGTCAAGGTAGCGGTACCAGCGGTTCAGTGCCGCCGCCAGCGGGCCGGGAACGTCGGCGAGCGTGCGGGCCGTGCCGGGGTCGCCGGATTTGCGGGCACGGTAGCTGGCCATCACGGCTGACAACTCCGACCACCCTGGGTTTCCCGGGTTCCTGCCGTTGATGACGGCGGCGAGCAGCCGGTCGAACGTCGCAGAGGGTGCGGCAAGCGATGGCATCTGCGGGCCGGGCATCACCTCTGGCGGCAGGCTCTGTGCCCTGGGGATGTCGGCGGCGTACAGATGCAAGGAGTCAACCGACAGCACATAACGGCCAAGCTGCGCGCCGAGCCATCCCGCGAGCAACTCGTGCAGGACCGTCGCTGCGAAGATGTCGTAGCAGAACCCCAGCCACAAGTCCTGGCTGCGCATCGTGGTGTGCATATGCAGGCTGCCGTTCCGCAGGAAGAAGCGGTAGCCCAGTGTGCAGGGCACGTCCTTATGGCCTCGCGCGTCGGTTTCCGGGTCGTAGAGCTGGATGACCGCGCGCCTGCTGCCGGGGTCGCGCGACAGCGTGTCCAGCACCTGGGCGAGTTGGTCGGTCGTGCCGCGCCAGCGGCGCAGGCGCGGCCCGTACGCGCCCATCAGCCGCCCGTCGTCCGCGTACTCGGTGAGGCGCTCGTTGTAGTCGTAGATCCAGGGAGCGTCGGAGCCGGACAAGATCCACGCCGTCTCAGCGGCGGCGAACGCCGGGTTGATCAGCCGGACAGGCGGGACGTCGATCAGCCGGCGGCGCGGGTCGGTGAGGATGAGGGACGCGCCGAGCACCTCGACGGTGGGCAGGCCGCGCGGCGCGGCCGGCTTGCCCGAGGCGAGCACGGCGCGACACGCCCGAGCGAACAGCTCGCTGGCCGAGCCAGCGGTCACGGTAAGCATCAGAGTGCCGCCTCCACAGCGACCGGCTGGCCGGGGTGTTCTTGGGCGGAAAGCCATTCCCACTGGGTGCGCAACCCGTCGGCCAGGTCCACCCGGGGCTCGTAGCCGAGCAGGTCACGAGCCCTGGCAAGGTCGGCAGCAGTCACGTCGGCGTCACCAGGCTGGGCGGCCCGCCGCAGTGACGGCACCTCAGCGCCCGCGAGCGACGCGATCCTCCGCACGGCCTGGACGAGGGGCACGCTGCGGCCGGAGGCCACGTTGACCACCTCGGCCCGCGCTTCGCACGACGCTGCGCTTATCGTCGCGGCCACCGCGTCGCTGACGTGGGTGAAGTCGCGGCGCTGCGCGCCCGAGCCGTACAGCGGGACGGCCCGGCCAGACAGCGCCGCGCGCATGATCCGGGTGAAGGCCATGTCCGGCCGCTGGCGCGGGCCGTAGACGGTGAAGTACCGCAGCGCGACCACCGACGTGACCGCCGACGGGCGGTTCGCGTACGCCAGACACAGCCTCTCGGCAGCCAGCTTGGATACCCCGTACGGAGACAGGGGGAGCGGCTGGTCGGTCTCCTTCGACGGCGTTCCGTTCCCCGGGCCGTAGACGCTAGACGAGGACGCGAACACCAGGCGCGGAACCTCGGCCGCCGCGCACGCCTCCAGCAGCCGCTGCGTCCCGAGAACGTTCACGGTCAGGTAGGCGGGGAACTGGTCGCCCCATGACCGTCGCGCTCCGGGCAGGCCCGCCAGGTGGAAGGCCACCTGGACTCCTTCAACCGGCAGGGTGAGTTCTGCGCTGCTGAGATCCGCCCTGGCCATGCGGAAGCGCGGATGTAAGGTGAGCACGGCTAGGTTCTCAGCTGCCACAGGATCGCTCGACGCGCCGCGCGTGTCCAGGCCGGTGACATGCCAGCCTTGCCGGAGAAGGCCGGCCGCGAGGTGGGAGCCGATGAACCCGGCCGCGCCAGTCACGAGCGCGCGCTGCACGAGACCTCCCCAGGGATCTCCTGCGTGGTGGTCGCCCGTTCGTTGTACTGCCTGTTTAGCAAGGGGATGCTCCTGTCCTGTTGATGCCTGCGTGGATTAGCGCTTGGTCAGCGGTTCCGCTAAGGGTTGCTAAGGCCGGGAACGGCGATGCGGGCTGATCGCGTAGCGAGATTTCGGCCCAGACGCACTTGCCGGCTTGACCGATGGCAGGCCGGCAACCCCACGCTCCGCCCGTGAGGGAGTCGATGATGGCCAGGCCGCGCCCGGTCTCCGCGAATCCGGACGCCTCCTGCAGCACGGGGATGCCGGGAGCCTGGTCCCAGCACTCGATGGTCAGTACGTGTCCATGGATAACCAGGCACAGGCGGATGACGAGCACGGTGCCGGCTGCCTGCACGGGAGCGGATGCGTTCACGGCGTTGGCGGTCATCTCGCTGGCGATCAGCTCGGCGGTGTCAGCGAACTCGCCGAGGCCCCACTCAGCGAGCGAGGCCCTGACATGGCCGCGTGCCAGGCCGGGAGCGGTCGGCAGCGCGGCGAACGGCGGCGTCGAGCTCATGGCCATAAAAGTCGCGGGAGCGGGAGCGGCTGCGCCCCGGGCTGCCATAAGGACGGCCGCCCGCAGCCCGCGCACGGGACCGGGCCGTGACCGGCTGCCCGCACCGCTGAGGCACCCGTTGCTGTCGTGGCCATCGACTTGCCTCCCAAGACTGCCTGCTCCTGCTGGTGAGGCAAGACGGTAGGCGAGTTAGGGAGGCGTCACCCGCAGCGTCGTGAACGCAGCGAAGCCGCACTTTCATGCGGGCGGGAGACCCGTACGAAAGTGCGGGTCAGATCACCCCGGCGCGGCGGGCCAGCGGGCGCAGCTCGGGGGTGGAGGGCTGGTGCTCGCGGCGCAGCAGGCTGGTGATGACCTCGCGGGCGCGCCCGTCGTAGCGGACGAGCTGCGGGCTGAGCCGTTCGGCGGCCAGCAGCAGGTTCACGGCGGCGGCGTCCTGCTTGCGCATCGCATAGGCGCGGGCCAGGTCCAGGCTGAGCTGGGTGCGCCTGCCGGTCAGCCCGGCCGGCAGCGAGGCCGGGTCGAGTGACTCCCCGGTCTCGATCGCTGCCTTCGCGTCCCCGAGCTGGAGCGAGGCGGAGATCGCGTGCATCGCCACGTTCGCCCGCCCGAACGCCGTCCCCATCCGGTTGCCGTCTCCGGTGCGGGCGGCGATCTCCCGCGCCCGCGCGAGCAGGGTGGCGGACATGGCCCGGTCGTAGGCGGCGGCGGCAGCGTGCACGCCGGCAAGGTGCAGTGCGCCGTACACGCTGAGTGTGTCCGCGTCTGGGTTGCGCATCACCCGCTCCAGCCCGGCGGACGCCGACATCGCCAATTCCAGCGCCTCGGCCGGGTGCTTGCGGCCGGCGATCACGTACGACAGCCGGTACGCCTGCAGGGCCACCAGCTCAGGTCGGCCTGACTGCTCGGCCGCCGCCAGGGCACGGTCGGCCGCCGTCCAGGCGAGGCCCGACTCACCGACCCGGTGCAGCAGCGCCGCGGCCGTGTCGTAGGCTAGGGCGCGCACGGAGCATGCCTCCCGGTCGTTCCCGCCCGCCGCCTCGGTCTCGCGGATCAGCGCGGGCAGCATCCGGCCGGTGTCGTCGTAGCGGGTGGCCTGGTATCCGGCGTACGCGGCCGACGCCCTGGCCCGCAGGTGCGCCGCCGTGGCCTCGGCGCCGGGCCCCCGCCCGCCGATGGAGGCACTGACCGCCTCGTAGCCCATCATGGCCCGCTCGATCTCCGCGGCCGGCTCGTACACGCGCTGCCCCTCCTCGCCGTCACGCCCTCCGGGGCCGGTCAGCTCCTCTACCTCGACCCGCAGGACTTCCGCCATCCGGGTGAGCACGACATAGCTGTCCACTCCCCGCTTACCCCGCTCGACCTGCGACAGCCACGACTCCGACCGGCCGACCAGCCCGGCGAGCACCGACTGCGACAGGCCCCTGCGGCGCCTGGCCCGCGCGATCCGCGCCCCGGCCGCGTCCTCGTTCCCGCTCACCGCGTCACCCCCTGCGTGGCGGCGGCCGGCAGCGCCGCCGTGACCTCAGCCCATGAGGGCAGCCGCGACTCATAGGGCGCTGCCGGATCAAACAGCACTTCTACCCCCATGCTGCGCAGTGTGTCCAGGCTCGCCCCGAACGCGGGGTGCGACGCCATCTGCGGCTTGCAGTGAGGGACAACGACCACCGGCACCCCGTAGCCCGCCATCTCGCACAGCAGCCCGACCGCGAAGTTGTCCGCGTGCCCGTGCGCGAACTTGTTCACCGAGTTGAATGTCAGCGGGCACGCCAGCACCGCGTCAGCCGGGGGCATCCGCTCGCCCGTGCCTGGCATCCGGTACTCCCAGCGAACCGGCTGCCCGGTCAGCCGCTTCAGCTCATCCAGGTCAGCGAACCGCGTCCCCATCGGGGTAGAGAACACGACGACTCGCCACCCGGACTCCTGGATGAGGGTGATGAGCGACGGCAGGCCCTCAGGCGCGGACGCGCCGCTGATCACGAGGTACAGCACTCTCGGGGCATTGACGGTCACCCGATCCGCACCTTTCATGCGCAGTTATCCGCAACTCCCAGGATAGGCACGGCGCCGCAAAGTCACGCTACATGCCGGCCTCCTGGTCTCCTCGGTGCTCGGCGAATTCGAGTACGCACGCGGGCAGTTCAGGACGGTGTTCGCGCCGGCGGCCTTCCAGCAGGACGTCACGGCGGGCCGCCGGGAACTCGACGGGCGGTCGGCGGGCAGCGGTTCGGTGTCCTACGACGACAAGACCGACTCCCTCGTGGCCAGGGAACCGGATGTCACTAGCCACCTGGCAGCGCTTGAGCGGTTCGCAAAGCTGGAGCAGGCCCTTGCAAGGACGCAGCTGACGCCCGCCCCGCCGCTGAGCCTGCTCGGCGATGTAGCCATCCAGGACGCAGACGCATGGCTTGCACCGATAGCCCTCGCGAAGGAACGTGGCCTGGCTCTGTGGAGCGACGACGTTGCGCAGCGGAACCTCGCGCGAGGCTGCGGCGTCAGCGCCTTCGGCACCATCACGCTGCAGCAACTGCGGGCAGCGGAACGCCTGGCCGCCGAGGACACCGACGACGCGGACCGCAGCGCCGTTCTGGAGGCCCGGCGTGCCGAGACGGCACGGGCACTCGGCGAGCGGGTGGTTGACGTGATCACCGACGCCGAGACCATCATCGAGCAGGCACGCCGTGAAGAATGGGGCGACCCTAGTCTCGCTGCGGCCACGGTCGGGCGCCCGACGTGGTGGCTGCTCTCTCCGGCCCCATGGAACGACCTGCAGGTCATCCTCACCGCGACCAGGGAGGACCCGGGCACCGTCGAGATGTGGCAGACGGCAGCGATGTGGGGAGCCAGTGCCCTCGCGCCGGAAGATCCCTCGCGCATGGCCGTCCTTATAGCAGGCGTCTGCCTTGTCGGCACCTCATCCCGGGCTTCTGTCGCTGATGCCGTCGCCATGCTCCGCATCGGCTCGAGGGTGGCCGCCCAGAGGAAAGCCCACCCGCCCGCTGACTACCTGACCCAGGCAGGCGCTGAACTCGCCGCCGCAGGCGTCCTGGCCGACCCGCAGTCCTTCATCGTCGAGGTGCGCTTCCACATCCATGAAGAAAGGCCACAACGAGGCTGACGCCACCGTATAAGCCGGCACCCGGAGCCGCGTACGGCCCATCCTGCGTTTGCAGCCCCGGGACCGGACCGGCGTAGGCCCGCCAGGCCGTAAGCAAGCCCGCTTAGTGCGCCGGACCCCTACAGGCCGCACTTGCCGAGATCGTGCCGCCATGACCGTAGCGCCCGTCTGAGAGACGACGGAAAGGAAGCCATCGTGAACCAGCTGAGGTTCGAGTCGGGACTTGGCCATTACAGCGTGAGCGTTGCCCCGGATAGCGTGTGGATCTCCAAGGGGATGGGCACGCATTACTTCCAGGTTCAGCTCCAGGTCGGAATCCCTGAGGTGGCTGCGGTTGCCGGGCGGCTGCTGTCAGTGGAGACGACGCTGTATGCCTCGGAAGGCGGCGGCCTGCGGGTGCCGCTCGCATCGGCGAGCGTGTCGGTTCCGTTTAATCCGGAGGGCGAGGTCCGGCGGCCGACGCTGCATTACCTGATCACCAACGCCCAGCTGCTGGCGCTGGAACAGCGGCGTACGGGCGACTTGCGCCTGGAGCTTCAGGTGCAGGGAGTCCTGCCCCAGGCGGCCTCGGGCTTCCCCGGCGCGCCCGATGTCACCGAGCACATCACCATCGCCGAGAGCAGGTGGCGGCAGCAGCTCGCGGGGCTCGGCCGCACGCTCGGCGCGGAGATGATGATCCCGTTCCCCGACGACGACGAGCCGCGCAGGCGCGTCGCCGACTTCCTGCGCGAGGCCCAGCGGCTGCTCGGCGGCAGCGAGTTCGACTCCGCGATGCTGCAGGTCCGCAAGGCACTGGAAACCGTCAAGCACACCAGCGGCTGGAACCTGCCCGGCAAGAAGGACAAGGGCGACCGCACTGTAGACGAGCGGTGGGCGCTGATCCGGTCCGCGATGGAGGATCAGGCCAGCGGCGCCATGCACGTCGACCCCGGAACCAGGGACCACACCTACACCCGGACCGAGGTCGAGGCGGTAATCGCCATGACCGCAGCCCTGCTGTGCGTCATGCCCTGACTCCAGGCCCTGGATTTCGAACGACTACCACCTCTCCGATGCCAGGATGATCGCCAAGACACTTGCCCGGCTATGACGGGCTGGCAACGCCGCTGTGCACCGCCCATGAGGCACAAGCGGAGCCTCCACCGCTGGGGTCTCACGCGTTTGTCGGTGTGGCAGCGTTAGCGGACTCGCTGTCGCTGGCCTGATCGGGCACTTCCGTGATGACGAAGGAGAGATACCTCCGCTGCTGGGCCAGATGGTACGCATCAGCGATGACCTGCATGATGGGCGGAACCGGGGCGTCCTCCGCTGCCATGGCAAGCTGGATTTTTCGCAGCAAGGCTGGCCACAGGGCTTCCGCTAGTTTGACCTTGCTTACCCCCTCTCTGTCAAGCTGTCGTGAGGCACCCGCCCCTCAGTAACCACTGATCACCCCGAGGGCGGGGATGGAGACGCTTTCCTACATGACAATGACCGTGCTCGACCGTACGCCGGTGGCCGGCGATGCTGGACGGGTGACCGGTGAGCAGGAGCGCCCGGATCCGGAGGTGCCCGAGCGGGCCCGCCGGCGGACGTTCACCGCGCAGTACAAGCTGGACGTGGTGGCCGAGTATGACGCGGCGCCGACCGGTGAGAACGGCGCGGTCCTGCGCCGGGAAGGGCTGTACTCCAGCCACGTGATCGAGTGGCGGCGGGCCCGGGACGCCGGGACGCTGGCCGGCCCGGCGCGGCCGCGCGGCCGTCCGGCGGCTGATCCGCGGGATGCGCAGATCGCCCGGCTGCAGAAAGAGAAGACCAAGCTGGAGCAGGAGCTGGCCAAGGCCCGCTTCGTGGTCGATGTGCAGTCAAAACTGCAGGCGCTCTTGGAAACGATCTCCAAGAGCGCGGACACCGAGCCCGGGTCGAGTTCGTGACCGACGAGGCGATCGCCCTGCTAGCACCGAGAATCGGCACCCGGGCGGCCTGCGCGGCCTCAGGCGTGCCGCAGGCCACCTGGTACCGGCGGCACCGGATCAGCCCGCCCGTGCCGAAGGCAGCCCCGGTCCCGCACGGTGAGCGGGTCCAGCCGCGGGCACTGGCCCCCGCGGAACGGACGGCGATCCTGGATGCCCTGCACAGCGACCGGTTCGCTGACCTGGCCCCGGACGAAATCTGGGCGACGCTGCTGGACCAGGGCACCTACCTCGGATCAGTGTCCACCTACTACCGGCTCCTGCGCGAGGCAGGCGAGACCCGGGAGCGCCGCGCGCAGGCCACCCACCCCGCCGCCGTCAAGCCCGAGCTGATGGCGGTCGGACCGAACCAGGTCTGGTCCTGGGACATCACCAAGCTGCACGGACCCGCGAAATGGACCTACTACCAGCTCTACGTGATCCTGGACATCTACTCCCGCTACGTCGTGGGCTGGATGGTCGCCACCTGCGAGTCCGCCGCCCTGGCCGGGAAGCTCATCGCCGCGGCCTGCGACAAGCAGGGCATCACCCGCGGCCAGCTGAGCATCCACGCCGACCGCGGCTCCTCGATGACCTCCAAGCCGGTCGCGCTGCTGCTGGCCGACCTGGGCGTCACCCAGTCCCACTCCCGCCCGCACGTGTCCAACGACAACCCGTACTCCGAATCGCAGTTCAAGACGATGAAGTACCGGCCGGCCTTCCCCGCCCGGTTCGCCTCGCTCGAAGCCGCCCGGGCGCACTGCCAGGACTTCTTCCCCTGGTACAACAACGAGCACCATCACGGCGGACTCGGCCTGCACACCGCCGCCGACGTCCGCCACGGCCTGGCCGCAGCCGTCCAGGCCGGGCGCACCCAGGTCCTGGACGCCGCCTATCTCGCCCATCCCGAACGCTTCGTCCGCAAACCGCCAGCCCCGCCGAAACTGCCAGGCACATCCTGGATCAACCCGCCCCCAGACAAGGAGACCGGCACTCAGTAAGACCCGCCTGATGGTGCCTCAATCAGGTTGACAGATTCCGACCTCGTACTCCCACTTTCCAGTCCATCTGTTCGGCTGGGCAGTGGGACCTCCGCGGTACCAGACGAGCTTGATGTCCTTGCCTTGATCACGCCAGTGCTTCAAGGCGGCGATCAGTTCTACTCTCGACCAGCCGTTGACCGTGTCGTGCGCTGCCGTGATCCCGTCAGCCAGTTCCTCGTCCGTGAAGTGCGCGAACTCGTAGCACGAAGCGTTCCAGACGCGGATCTCGACGAGGTGCTCCAGTTCGTCAGGGTTGGGACGCTCGACGCCTTGAGCCCTCAGCACCTCCCTGATCTCATCCAAGAGCTTGGTGCGCTCCTTTCCGACGTTCTCTGGAGTGTTGAACGGCTTGTCGGGATCGACCGCCATCAGGAGGTAGGCAGAGGGCCTGATCACACTCCAGGCGGCGGCTCCGGGTGCGGGTACCTGCTTGCCGATGAGTGGCGCCACGTTCAGCGCGGCCACCTTCTGCAGGTTCTGCCCGACACCCCCGAGCTTGAGTATCCGGATGAGCTCAGGAGCAGAGGAATAGCCGAGCGTGCGCCAGACGAGGGGGGCGTGGTACACCTCGGTCTCGCCCTCCAGCGCGAGCACCACGCGCGGATGCGGAGACACACCAAGGTCGGTCAGGGCTTCGTCGAGAGTGTCGTTGCGGTTGCTCAGCCGCTCGTGCAGCGGATGCCAGCCCATTGAGCCGGACAGGTCGGGCAGCGGCTCGGCGTTCCCGTGGAGCGCGAGGTCCTCGTAGAAGCGCAGCAGGATCTCCGCCGCGATGCGGTCGTCCATCGCGATCAGGGCCGCGTCCTTCAGGTGCTTCCGGGACTTCGCGGGTGCACGCCGCATGAGCTGGCTCCAGTCATCGCCAACCGGGTCGCGCCGGTGCGCGCGCATCAAGAGGAGGAACTCTGCGTCATTGCGTATCTGCTCGGACGGGTAAGACAGCCATCCCTGAGTCTGCACCGGGTCGAAGCCGCCGCGGTATGCCGCCCAGTCCGTGATGTAAGGCACGTTGCTCAGCTGGATGAACTCGGGATCGAGGTTCGGCAGGTAGCGGGGTTCTACCGCAGTGAGAACGATGGCTATCTTCCTGAACCGCCCCAGGCGGTCGAGCAAGAGCTGGCTTGGCTTCGGCATGCGCGCGATGATCCGCTCGCCGCGCCTGTGGAACGTCTGCCGCGCCACGGTGGCGTCAAGTTCGGGCAGGGCGAGAAGCTGGTACGGGGAGTACAGCACTCCCGTCCACGGAGGATTCGACGGCCAGGTCCACTTGACCGGCTCGAAGGACAGTCGTGGCTGGTAGGGGAGTGCGGCCAGGTCGCGGAGCCGGCCGGTATCGCGAGCCTGCCGGAGATCCGTGATCGGCGTGCCGCCGAAGGGCGATCCCGCCGCATCCGGCCCGGCCGGGCTGCGCACTGGGCGATTCGTGATCTGGACGAACGGTATGAGCAGGCGGTGCCGGTACAACTCGCGCAGGCTCGCGGGACGCAGGTGGAAGCCGCGTTTCTGGGCTTCCTTGATGAAGTCATCAACAGCAAGTGGCTCGTTCTGGGTCATCGCCCAGGGCATCGAGGCGACGTCAACGGAGGTAGCACCGTCCGGCAGGTTCACGGGCCCACATCGTAGCGGTGAGACGCGAGTGCTTCCCAGAACGCACGGCATCATCATGATGCTTGTGAAGCCCGCCGGGTCCGTCGGCGCGGACACGCTACGGCCTGTCCGGCCCATAGGGCGCCGTGCCGGCGCGACAGCGGCCAGCCCGGGATTCGGGGGCGTTCCCGGGGCGTCCGGCCCGCGTGCGGCCCGTCCGCACGCTCCCGCCCGCACGGTCGGGTATCCTGAAAGCGTATCAGTGCAGGTCAGTGCGCGAATGTACCTCGGATGTACCTGGGTGTCCGGCCTGCGGACAGCACGTCGCCGAGGGCGCCCTCCAACTTCCTGGCCGCCCTCGTCCGCCGACTGGAGCGCGTCTGCGCCCCGCGTGCCAATCGCGTACGGGGCCGGTCCGAAACCGGAATTCGTCTCGGACCGGGCGTGCTGAATCCGTGCTGATACCACGGGGTCATGCAGGCCGCTGACCTGCGTAAACTGCCCCTACCGCCAGGATCTTCACGATCTTCGAGGGCACCTCGGAGATCCAGCGGATGCTGATCGGGCGCGCCGTGACAGGGCTTGATGTTAGGTAGCCCTGACCTGCGGATATACCTATCGTTGACCCGAGAAGGTGGGCCATTCCACGGGCGAGTGGTGCGGTCCCTTCTCGTGTGGCGTTTGTCCGGATCGTCCCGGTGATTTCCTGTCATTTCCGGACCCCGTGCTGAATCCGTGCTGATACCTGGGGCCTTATGGTCTATACCAATCGGTATAGTTCCGGCCGGGTGGTGGCGTCCTACGGGGTACAGGCGTCTCATGCCGATGGGCGGGCAGGCTGCGGTCGGCTTGACGCGGCGGGGTGCGGGAGCTTCGAGCAACAGTACGCAATGTTGCGACATGATCGCAGAAGGTCAGAATGTCGGTGAGTGGCCTTACCATCACAGTCACGGGCTGATGGTTAAGGAGCGACATGGAGCCGGTAGCTGATGCGGAGGGCGACGGCTCGGCTGGGGGGAACTCCCGGGCCGTGCTTGGGGTTCTTTCCGGAGGGCGGCCCGGTGGTCTGAGCGTGTATGAGGCGTCATTTCCGCCGCGTGTGGCCGCATTCCTGCGGTACAGCCCGGTTATCGAGGCGGCGCAGACCGCGCGGCGACGCGGCTGGTCTGACGGCGCCTACGACATCGTGACGCTCGCGCTTACGGCTATCGACCTCGTGGTGTCCCGGCAGGGCTTCGAGGAGGAGGCGACCCGCGCCGACGTCGTGTCCGCGCTCTCCGGACTCGCGGCCCTGGCCGCCCCGGACCGGACGGCCGAGGAGCACGCGGACGTGGCGCGGTTCGTGATCGACTTCCTGCTGAACCGGCAGGCGCACCACGCGAAGTTCCAGTACCTCACCAGCGACTACTCCAGCGCGGAGCGCCAGCACCAGCGCCGGGAGGTACCGTTTTCGCTGCTCGAGGAGCGCGACGACGCAGCACGGGACGAGAACGTACTGCGCGCCACCGCCGATGCGATCAACGCGCTGATCGGCGGGCTGAACTTCGACGTGGAGGACGAGCAGGTCGCCACGGAGCTCGTGCTGGAACGCCAGTTGCAGCGCAACGCCTTCGACTCCGCGGTCGCCTCCGCCGAGCGAGCCCGGCTGCTGTCGCTCAGCCTCTCCGATGAACTCGACCGCCTGATCAAGCAGACCCGCCGGGACCTGCGGATGGTCGAGGGTGAGTGGGCGTCGGGGGTTCCCGGGCGGCTGGACGGCGCACGGGACCACATCCGGGAGCGGCTGCGGGCCGAGCGCGCCCTGCTCGGCAAGGTGCAGGATGCCATCGCGAGCGGCGACTCGCGGCTCCTGGCTGCCGCGCGGCGGATCGCGGACCTTCTCACGGAGTGCCAGCGCCGGCACGAGGACCTGCACCGGCGGGTCATCGACGCCCGAGGCGTGTTCCTTGAGGAGCAGGAACGGCAGTCGTTCCGGCCGCCTGCGTCGATCACCATCCCGGATCCGCACCGGCAGGTTTTCCTGCCGGCCCTGGAACTGGGGCAGGAGCACGCCATCGACTTGGCTGGGCAGTTCGTCACCGACATGTGGGGGCCGGTCGCCCCGCGGCTGCCGCGCCTCTACCGGCTGATCAATGACCTGTGGCAGCAAAAAGACAAGGCCGTCCCCGAGGGCCGGGGCGAGGATGAACCCGAGCTAAGCGACCCGCCGCTGCCCCTGATCCGCGAGGAATTCGTGGCCGTCGCGATCCGGGCGGTCCGTGCGGTTGGGCTGCCTGCCCGGCTGTCTCAACTCTTGGCCGCCTGTGCAGCCGATGCCCAGGTGGAGAGCCAGCCCGCCGATCCGGGGGCGAGGTGCTCAATCTGGCGGTCTTGTGGGCGTTCTCCCCAGAGGAGGCGGACGACGAGGGCGGTCTGATCGCCGGGGATCTCGTGGGCCGGATCCTCGGCCCCCGTGCGGCGGTGGACAGCGACGGTATCCCGCTTGCCCTTCCTGGCTGGGAGGGCGACGACGTGATCGTGGCACCGGACTCCGATTCGCTCGTATCGGCGCTTCCCGTTCCCGTGACGACTTCACAGCCGGACCGCCGAAGGCTCCAGGAGGTGCCATGACCCTGATGCGCGAGGACCATGTCGATATCGGCGTGCTGGTGGCCTGGGCGCTGCGCCCCAACCAGCGCCCAGGCCGCAGCCCCGAATACCAGCGGGTGCTGGATCGCTATCGCACGGTGGCGGAGTTCCGGGCGGCCGCCGACGCCGTCCTGCACGGCCTCGGGGCGCAGGTCCTGTCCGATGGCGACTTCGGCCTTGTTCTCGGCGTCGTGCCAGAGTCGCCGCTGGCGTTCCGCGTTACCGACATGCAGGGCCTGTACAAGAGCGACCAGAAGGTCGTTGCCGGGCTCATCCTGACCGGGCTGGCGGCCTTCGCCTATCCCAGCGCGCAGGAACTCGACGAGGACCGGCTCCGTCCCGTCGCTGTGGCGGACTTCGAAGCCTGGCTCCGAGACCTGTGCGAGCGGCTCCGCTCACACGACGCCGGCGGCGAGGTGATCCCCGAAGAGGGCCTGGACGCCGCGTGGCGAATCTACCTCGCCATGCCGGCGCAGCACCTCAGCGAGACCGGCCGCCTTACCAACAAGTGCACCCGGTACTGGATCAGGCAGCTGCTGACCTGGCTCACCGGCCAGGGCATGGCCCGGCCGGATCCTCTCGCCGATGACACGTGGACCCTGACCGAGCGCTTCCGGATCCACGCCAGGGAGATCGCTCTCGAGCGCGCCTACTCCTTCATCGCAGAGCTTGGCCGCGGGAAGGCCGGCGGGGCTGGTGCCGCCCGGCCTGACGAGGGAGGCCAGCCGTGACCTACAAGCTCGCCGCGCTGCGCTTCCGCTCGGTGGGGGAGCGGTCCGCGCGGTTCCAGGACCTCACGCTCACGTTCACGGCCCCGGCGGACGGCGGGAGCGAGCCGCAGGACTCTGTCATCTGGCTGCGTAACGGCGGAGGCAAGTCCAGCATCCTGTCGCTGCTGTACGCCCTGCTGCTGCCGCGCGCCGCCGACTTCATGGGACGCTCGGTCAAGCGGAGCCTGACCGACTACATCGACGGCGGGGACACCGCGCACGTGGTCGCGGTCTGGGAGCCGGCGGGCGCGTCCCGTACGCTGCTCGGCGAGGCGGACAGGCTGCTGGTGACCGGGGCGGTGCACGAGTGGGCCGACCTGAGAAGGCCTGCCCAGCCGGAAGCGTCACGGGACCGGCTCACCACTCTCTATTACGCGTTCCACGCCGTTCCGGGAGCCCTGGACCTCATGACGCTGCCGTTCACCGATGCGACGGGGCATATCCGGCGGCTGACGGAGTTCCACGACGCCCTCCGGGAGCTGGCCCGCTCGTACGGCCAGCGGGCGAGCTTGGTCGCTGTCGACAAGCAGCATCAGTGGCGGAGCGCGCTAGGCGATCGGCACCTCGACCCCGAGGTGTTCCGCTCCCAGAAGCAGATGAACCACGTCGAGGGCGGAGTGGAGGACCTGTTCCGGTTCTCCTCGGCGCAGGAGTTCATCGACTTCCTGCTCGACCTCACCGTGGCGCCCGATTCTGTGACCGGGATCGCCACACGGCTGGGCCAGGTGAGCAAGCAGTTGGCGGCCAAGCCCGCCAAGCAGGAGGAACAGCGCTTCTGCACCCTGGCGGCGACCGACCTTGAGGGTGTCGCCAGCGGCCACGCGGACGTGGAGCAGGCGGTCGTGGCAGCGAACGAGGCCGGGGCGGCCGCCACCGCGCTGGCCGCGTCGTTCCAGGCGGCGATCAGCGCCGCGGACTCGGAGCAGGCAGGGCTCCTAGCGGAAGAGGAGGTGGCCCGGCGGGCGGCAACCGCGGCGAACAACGAGCGTAACCAGGCCAACGATCTAGCGTACCTGTACCGGCGAGAGGCCGCGCGGCTGCGGCTCGGCGAGGCCGAGGCCGAACAAGAAGCAGCGAAGGATGCCGCTTCGAGCGCCACGGCTTCCATCCGGGCGTGGGAGGTAGTGCCCAGCCTGGCAGGGCTGGCCGGGCTCAAGGCGGACCTGGACCGAGCCGAGAAGGAGGCAGCGGCGGAAGAGGCGGACCTGGCGCCCCTGCGCGCCGAACACGCCCGGCACGCCGCCCGGCTGCGGCACCGCCTCGAAGCTCTCGCTACAGCAGCCGATGCGGCGGCGGGAGCAGCCGATACGGCCCGCCGGGCCGCGGCTCAGGCAGTAACGGACGAGAAGGCGAGCGCGGAGCAAGCCCGCAGGGAGGAAGGCGAGGCGCGCAACGCGGCGACGAAGGCCCGGACCCGCCTGGAGGAGCTGGACAGCCGGAGGCGCTCGGGCGTAGAACGCGGACACCTGCCCGACTTCACGACGCCGCCAGCGGAGCACCGCGACATCGTCGGCGGAATCCGGGACGGCCTCGTCGACCGCCTCGCGGAGATCGCGAAGCAGACAGAGAATCGGAGAACGCAGCGGTCTGCCCTCCGGGACCATGAGAAACAGCTCATCACGGATTGGAACACCGCCGACCAGAAGCTTGGCGCCGCCGCCAGCGAGCGCCAGTCTCTCGGCGAGCGCCTGGACGCGCTGTGCGCCTCGCCGCGCGTCCGCGAACTGGCCGAGGCGTCGGAGGGAGAGTCGGTCATCCTCTGGAGCGAGTCCCCGGTGATCCTGCGGCGCCTGAGCGACGCGATCCTCGCGGCAGACGACGAGCGGATACGCCGCAGGGCGGAGCGGCACGCCGACGAGCGCACGATCACGGAGCACGACCGGAGCCAGTTCCTGCCGTCCAGCCTGGACGCCGACCAGGTCCGCGAGGCGCTCACCACCGTCACCGCCGCTCAGACGGGCTGGGAACACCTGCGGGACACCGTCGCACCGCGTGACCTGCTCGCCCTGCTTGACACCCCGGCCATCGCCCGGCTCGGCTCCGGGGTCGTGGTGCCGACCACAGCGGCCGATGACGCGGTCGCCTGTCTCGAAGGCGGCGGCATCCGGACGACCAGCCTCGTCAGCGTCTACACGGCAGTAGCCGCCGACGCGATTATCGCGGCCGCGCGCGTCGGTGACGCCGCCGAGGACGCGCCCGCCTGGACGGCGCTCCGCCGCGGGTTGGTGGACCAGGACGAGGCCGCCGCCACCGTCCGCTTCCTGAAGGAGCGCGCCCGGGCGTCCCAGCGGGAGGACTCGGAGCTCGCCCAACGACGCGCGGCTGACCAGGCCCTGCACGACCAGATCGCCACGTTCCTCGACGACTGCCCCGCGGGGAGGCTGGAGGCCATCGACGCCGACATTACCCACTGGGACGCCAAGCGCCGCGGGGTCGAGCAGGCGCAGGACTCCGCTCAAAAGGCGCTGAAGGGCCTGGATGAGGCTGACCGAGCGGCGGACAAGGAGAGCACCGAAATCTCGAAGACCCTGCGCAAGGTCGATTCCACCCTGGACTGGCTGGACGAGCTGATTCCCGCCCTCCGCCAGGAGGAGAGCCTGCGCCAGGCCCTGTCCGAGGAGGAAGAACGTGCGGCCAAGGCCGCAAAGCGGGCCTCCGACCACGCCGAACGACAGGTTGTCGCTGCAGGGGCGGAGCAGAAGCACCAGGCGGCAACGCGGGCCGCGGACGAAGCTGCCGGACGTTACCGGTCGGAGGCCGCGCTACTCGCGGCCGGCGAGCCGGCCGTCGTAGTCGTTCCCGATCCCGCCGTGCCGCTCGACACGCTCCGGCAGAACGAGGCCAACTTCCAGGCCGCGCTGGAACGGCGCGCAGCGCAATCGGTGCTCGCCGACCGCGTACGGAGCCTGACCGGGCAGGTCGCCAAGGCAGGCGCAGAGATAGCACGCCACCCAGCCGAACTGCAACGGCACGCGCAGGATCTGCTCGCCACTCCCGACGGCCAAGAACCGGAGCTTCGCGCCCGTGCGATCGAGAAGGCCAGGAACGCCGACAGGGAGGCGGCCACCAAGGTCGGCACGGCCAAGGAAGCCGTCCGCCAGCGCCGCGAGTCCGTCACGGCCATCGAGCAGCTGCGCCGTGAGCCGCCGCGCCGGACCCTGCCCGTGCGTCCCGCGACGGCGACCGCAGCCGACGAACTGGCGTCCCAGCAGGAAGCGAGCTCGTCGGCCGCGGGCGAGCGCCTGAACGCGGCGGAGATCCACCTCGACCCCATCGACAAGAGCAAGCGGGAGTCCACGAGCCGCAAGGAGCAGTTCACCACCCTCCTCAGTGGCCTGCCCGACGCGGCGCAGGCCTCGCAGGGCGCGGAGTTCGCTGGCAGCGTGGATGACGGCCGCACGGCGGCCGTAGCGGCGCGCCGGCGGATGACCGACGAAAACTCCCGGCTCGCCCAGGCCCAGGACACGCTCACGGCGGCCATCGACAAGCTTCGGCACACCAGCGGGGACTTCCCGAAGATCTCCGGACCGGTAAAGGACCGCGTCATGCATGACGCGCCGGACGTGCTCGGCCGGAACGCCCTGGCCCTGGCCGCCCAGCTGCGCCTGCGGGCCAGCACCCTGGAAGGGGAGTTGGCGGCCATCGCCAAGGACCAGGGCATCCTTGCGGACTCGCTTGCGGGGGTCGTGCGGGACAGCATGGAGACGCTGGCGAAGGCGGAGCGCAGCTCGCGGATGGGCACCGCTCCCGGCGCGTGGGCGGACAGGAAGGTACTCCGCATCGGCTTCGAGCGGCCCGACGACGGCGTCCTGCACGCGTACGCGGAGCGGGTCATCGACCGGGTCATCCAGAAAGGGCTCAAGCCCGAGGGCATGCCGCTGCTCAAGGAAGCTGTCCGCGAGGCGGCCGGGCCGGGCGGGTTCACCGTCCGGGTGCTGAAGCCAACCGAGGACACCACCCCGGTCACCGAAGACATCAGCCGCCTGGCCAAGTGGAGCGGCGGCGAGAAGCTCACCGTCTGCGTGGCGCTGTACTGCACGATCGTCGCGCTGCGCGGCGCCAGCACCGGGCGCGGCACGCGCCCCGGCGGGGTTTTGCTGCTGGATAACCCGATCGGCCGAGCCTCGTCGGCGCACCTCGTGCGGCTGCAGCGGGACGTCGCGGCCGCGCACGAGGTCCAGCTCATCTACACGACGGGGGTCAAGGACCCGGCCGCGGTGATCCAGTTCCCGAACGTCATCCGGCTGGACAACAGGCAGGGCGGCACCCAGGGCCGCCGCTACATCGTCGCCGACGCAGACAGCACGGACACCACGGACGGGAGCCTGATCAGCGGAGTCCGGGTCGCGCACGCAGACCGCCGGTGGGACGGTCTAGCAGCGGCGGGGGATAGCGCATCGTGAGCCTGCCGCTGTCTCCGCTGGCTGCCCGCCTCGCCCTGCAGGTTGCCGCCGCCCGGAACAAGCGGATCGTGGTGGCGGAGCTGCTTGCCGCCGCGCAAGAGCATGACCTGAGCCTGGTCGGAGACCCGGCGGCACGTGCCCGCTTCCGCCGGGCGCTAGGCGAGCTCGCGAGCACGTCCCTGGTGACGCTCCCGGCCGCGGCCTCGCGATCGGGCTGGGACGCCAGCGTCGAGCCGCCTCTTCCCGTATGGGTAATGCGAGTTGACCGCGAGGCACCGGGGCGTCAGGCCCGCGCCGCGCGTGTGGCCAAGCGCACTGGAAGCGGCAGGCCGAATCGCCAGCCGCCCCGACGAGTACGCGCTGCTGGAGCGCGTCGCCGGCTGGCTACGGGACAACCTGGCACCGGTCCGGGTGCCTGCCGAGGAGCGCTCGGCGGGGCTGTTCGACGATGAGAAGGCGCTCGACCGGTACCGGAAGACCAGGCTCTTCACCTCCGGCGCGCTCACCCTGGACCTGCTGGCCTGCTACGACCCGCCGCTTCCGTTCGTCTCCCAGCACGTGCCGGGTAGCGGTCCCGTGACCTTGCTCGTCGCGGAGAATCTGGCCACCTACACCTCGTTCCTCACGGCCGTGAGAGCCCTGGATGAGGCGACGCGGCCCCACCTGCACGTCGCCTGGGGCATCGGCGGCTCCTTCGAACAGAGCGTGCTGAGTATCCCGCTGCTGGACCCGCAGCCCCGGCACGTCCGCTACTTCGGGGACCTGGACCGAGCCGGGCTGCGGATCGCGGCCAGCGCGGCCCGCCAGGCGGCCCAGGCCGGCCTCCCGCCGGTGCTTCCCGCGACCGGGTGCTACCAGTTCCTGCTAGACGGCCCCCGCCATTGGCGGCGGCCCGACGACAGCAACCGCGTCGGCCAGCCGGATCACGGGGATGCCTGCGCCTGGCTGCCCTCGGCGCTTCGCCCCCGAGTCGGAGAACTCCTGGCATCAGGCGAGAAGGTAGCCCAAGAGCACCTCGGTCTCCAGTCCCTCCTGGGCGATCCGACCCTAATAGCTGGGTTGGCCTCTTGAGCGCGATCAATTGGGGCCGCTGTCGTTTAGCCAGGACTTTGTGCTCTCCTCGCAGGGCCGACTGTGCCCTTCATCGCCAGTGGTGCCCGATCATCGCTACCCATCGGGCGGTTCGGGGTCAGAGTGCGGGCAGTAGCTCGAAGGCGGCGCGGTGCGTGGGTGCTTTTAGAGTGCTTCGGGGAGGAGCCTGAACGCGGAGACATGCCTTGGGCGGACGATGCTGAAGTGCTTGCGGTCCACCGTCGCGACCTCCGTGAGGTTCAGGCGCTCGGCGATCGCGATCACTGCCGCATCGACGATGCCAAGTGGAAGGCTCACGTACTGCTCGACGAGTTCCGCGATGCGCGAGATGTCGCCTTCCTCGACCTCAGCAACGTGGAAGCCGTTGCCGCCGAACGACTTAAGGAAGGTGACCTCGGCGTGCGGCCCGACGCGTGACTGGAGTAGGTAGCCGATCTCGCCCAGGACAGGAGACGGGACGAGGAGCGGCCCCTCGGCAGCGCGCATCAGCGCGAGGCATGCGGCGTGATGGTGGTCCTTCACGTTGCCCGCAGCGAGCAGGACACCGGTATCGCACAGCAGCATGTCAGCGGCCGAGTTCGGCCCGCAGGATCTCCTCTGACCTCTCTGCCAGATCCGGATCAGACTCGAAGGACGCGAAGAACGGCAGGTCCCGTACGACGAAAGCGGTGTCAACCCGGCCCCGGATCAGCTCAAGAACCGGCCGAATCTCCGCTTCGGGCAACTCGTCCACTAGGTGATGCAATTCCTCACGCATCGCGCTCATGCAGCCAGTATAGGAGCACCGGCTGGAGAAGGCAGCGCGCCTTGCCGGGGCGAGACCTCCGTGCTCCTGGGCGAGATCTGCGGCCAGGGGCCCGAGGCTCATCCCAGGCAGGCCGCGCCTAGTGCCGGTACGGCCCGTAGGTGCTCCAGCCATGCATGTGCGGCTGGAGTTCTTCGTGGCTGCAAGAGGTGACCTCCTCTAGGCGCAGTGGCCCGTTCAGCGGGTCCGTGCGCTCGGCATGCGCGCGGATCCACTCGGCCCACCCGCGTGCCGCCTGCGCGGCCGGGCATTCAGGGCCGCGGCACGCGCGTCGATCTCGTCGGCGTACGCGCGCATGGCCGCTGCGGCGTCGCGGCCGCCGAGCTCAGCCAGGAGGCGCTCGGCATTGCGCTCATAGCCCACACGGCCGAAGGTCTCCCTCCCTGCGTTCCTTGCGGATGTCCGCGCGGCGCTTCCTCTTTCCGTGCCCACTCGGCCTCGGTCTTGTCGATCTCAAGCAACCGGATGAGGGCGGGCAGCTGGTCCTCCAGGGTGGATCTGCCGGTATCGCGCTGGCTGAGGACCGGGTGCTGCTCCCATTCCCGTGTCAGCGTCACCTCCAGCCTGCCGGAGGCCGTGAAGCTCTTGTTCACGGTCGTGCGCTCCGTGCGGGTCAGGTAATCGGTCTGGGTGATGAAGGCGCGGCCCGGGCGCCCGCGCTCGTCCAGTTCGCGGATGGCGGCCTGAAACTCGCGAGAGGGAAGCTTGATCGACAGGTCAGGACCTGGCTCGCTGCGGCCCGCATAGCCGCCCTGAAGCTTCGCCGGAGCCGACCAGCCCATCTCGGCCACGGCGTTCACCAGTCCCTGGAGGTACCGGGCGGCACGAGGTATCTACGGCCGGGAGACGTGCTGGCGCTTTTCCTGAAACGCGGTCACAGCCGGATGAGGTCCGCGAAGCTGCTGGGGGACCTTGAAGGCCCGCATCGGCGTCAGCGCCGCGAAGTCAGGCTCAAGGTACGTCCCACCTGCGCTCCCAGCCCTCACGTTCCGCTGGATCCCTTCCGCCAAGTCCGGATCGTACCGAACGACACGAAGAACGGGAGTGCCCCGCGACCAGTGTCCGCCCGGCTACGGATCAGCTCAAGAACGGGCCGGGCTGATGCTCGTCGGCCTTCCGCCCGGGAACCCTCGTCGGCGGTCGGAAGGGGCATGGGCACCCCCGTCGGCAGAGGCTATCGGAAACCCCGCGAGTCCACGTTTCCGCAGGTCAGAATGGTCACTGGGGATACCGATGACTCTGCCTTTCCCGCGAAGATCTTCACCATCTTCGAGGGCCAGGACTCCTGACATAGAGAGGTATTTCATGCGATGCCGTGGTGGGGTTTGACCTCGTAGCGCAGGACGAGATCGGTGCCGGGGTAGCAGGACTGGGTCTGGTTGAGCTGGTCGCAGAGGGCGGCCAGGGCCTGGGTCCGCCGGGGCGCGGTGAGCTGGTCGAGACGGATGAGCAGTTCGCCGTGGCCGGGGATGATGTCGCCGGAGGTGGTGAGGGCCTCGCGGATCAGCGCGTATGCCTCGTCGCCGGCGCGGGCGTAGTGGCCGTTCAGGGCGCGGGCCAGTGCGGTTTCGGCGTTGAAGGCGGCCATCCGGATGGCGTGGGTGATCTGCTTGACCTCGGCTTCCAGGCGGACCATGTCCGGGGCGATCTCGCCGAGGCGGATGCGGGCGGGGACGGCTGCCGCGACGTCCTGGGCTGTCTCCAGCTCGCGGTGAGCGGCCTCGACCGGGGCATCCAGGGCGTTGATCATCTGGTTGGTGATGGTGACCGGCTCGCCGGGTGCCGGGTGACGCAGGGCCGCCAGGCTGGCGTCGCGCTGGGCCTCGGCTGCGGCGGCGAGGATCTCGGCCCGCCGGACCTGGGCGGCGGCGGCTTTCCTGGCCGGGTCGGGGACTTTCCGGCCCGGATCGTCGGGCGTGGCGGCGTGGGAGTCCAGGGCGTCCAGCGCGAACCAGGTGCGGGCATAGCGGAAGTAGTTCTCTTCCCGCCACCGCGAGGTCAGCCGCCAGCAGACCTCGCCGGCGGCCAGGTCGGTGCGGGAGGTCAGCGCGTGGATCTGCCGGGTCCCGCCGCCGCGGGCGGGCACCCGGCGGGTGACCTGCCGCAGGGGGACCGTCTGCCCCTTGCGCGGCCCGTCGCGGATGGTCAGCGTGATCGTGGTGCCGGCCAGGTCGTACTCGTGGGCCCGGCCCCGGTCATCGGCGCAGCTGATGGTGGTGAACTCCGCCGCCCCGATGTCGGGGGCCGGGCCCTTGCGCCAGGTCAGCAGGTCGAACCCGGCCGCGGTGATGTCAGCGAACAAGGCCGGGGACCAGCCGCCCCGGTCAAAGCACACCGTCACCCGGCGGCCTTCGCCCACGATCTCCCGCAACTGCGGGAGCAGCCGGCGCAGCTCGCCGGCGAGGGAGTCCGACGGCTCGGCGGCGACCATGAACACGGGCTCCCCGTCCCCGCTGGTGACCCAGGTCTCCTCAGTGGCCGGGGCGGGGAACTTCAGCCGCGCGATGTGCATCTTCTGCACGTCCCGGGTGCCGTGGTAGGCGCGTGTGTGCCCGTCGATGTAGAGGAATCCCAGTGTCTGGGGGCGGGCGGCGGCGTGGCGGCGGGCCAGCGCCATGATCAGGTCTGCTGCCTTCCCGGCCGCGGCGAGCTCGCCGAGCTTGCGGCGGATCGTCTTGACTTCCGGTGCCCGGTCCAGGCCCAGCACCCGGCCCAGCGCCGCGGGCGGGATCCTGGTGGCGCCTTCGGCCCGGGGCTCGCCGGCCAGGGCCAGGAACACCAAGGTCAGCAGCGTGGCGGCCAGCCCGTAGTAGCCGTCCTTGAGGCGGCCGTAGACCTGCCGGGCGCCCTCCAGCAGCCCGGTGCCCTCCAAGGCGGGCAGCGCCAGCAGCAGCCCCGCCAGCGGGTACCGGGCACCCGCAGCGAAGACCGGATCGGCACCCTCGCCGAGCAGCCCCCACCGGGCCAGCGCCCGCTCCCCGTCCCGGGGCACCGGATCCGGCAGCACCGGCAGCGGCTCGCCCTCCGCATTCTCGCCGTCCCGCTGATCAGGTGCACTGTCCTGGCCGGCGCTGCCGCCGGCGGCGGCGGCCGGGGCCCGGCCGCCGCGACCGACCCGCCCCAGCGCGGCCCGGACGGTGAACGTCGACACCCCGGTCGCCGCCGCGATCTGCCGCAGCGTCTGCCCGGCGGCGTCCAGTTCCGCGATCCTGGCCACCAGCGCGGGCGTCAGCTTCGACGCGCCTTTGGGCCCGCGGCGGGCCGGGACCAGCCCGGCCATCCCGCTGCGGGCCACTGCCTGGTCCCACCGCCAGATGGTGGCCGGGTCCACCCCGAATGCCTCCGCGACCTGGCCCTGTGACGCGGCCCGCAGCCGGACCAGCTGCACCGCGGCCAGCCGGCGGCCCGCCTCGTCTCCGGCGTCCCAGGCGAAGGTGGCCAGACCGTGCACCGTGACCAGCCCGCCGTCCTCGCCGGCCAGCAGGCCCACGCCCGGGGCGATCTCGGCCGCCCCCGGCGGCAGCAGCGGGAGAGGGAGCTGGCTGAGCATAGGAGCCATCATCCACCATCCCGCCAGACCGGTTATCTTGCAAGAATTTTCTCACAAATCCGGCGTGGGGAGACGGAACGACACGCCGTAAATGCAGATCAGCCCGCCTCGATCACCCGGGCGGTCGGCCCTATGTCAGGAGTCCTGAGGGCACCTCGGAAATCCAGCGAATGATCATCGGCCGTGCGGTGACCGGGCTTGATGTTAGGTAGCCTGACCTGCGGATATACCTATGGTGTACCCGGAAGGCGGGCCGGTCTGCTCTGGAGTGGACCGGCCGGCCTCCCGTCCCGTTTGTCCGGAACGTGCCGGTTATTTCCTGTCGTTTCCAGACCGCGTGCTGAATCCGTGCTGATACCTGAACCCCCTGTGGTCTATACCAATCGTGAAGGGCCTTGTGGCGGGAACCCAAGGGGATGACTCGCGGTGGATGAGCCTGGACCCATGAGTTCCCGAACGTACGGGCATGTGCAGGTGGCCATTTGCTCACTTCACGGCGGTGTCCTTGGCATGCAGGTCGATCGAGGCTCGATCGGCGAAGTAATCGCGGAGCAGGGCGTGGGTGAAGACGTAGCCCGCGCCGCTGCGTCGAAGCAGCAGCCGTTCGGTCATCGCGTCAAGGAAGGCACCATATCGCCACGGCGCGACGCCGGCGCCGACGAGCAATCCACGCACACTCCAGTGCCGAAGGAGCCGGAGCCCGCCAAAGATCAGGTCGTAGAGCAGCGAGATGATTCCGTTGCCCAGCAGGGCAATAAGGCAGCACGCCACTCCTTCGAGGAGCGTGAAAAGCGCGGCGACCAGCCCGCTGAGCGGTCCGCCTTTAATTCCTTGGGCGATCCCGAGGACGGCCGCCGCCGCGAACGTGAGGATTGTCAGCGTCGAGGTGAGGAAGACGATAAAGGCTTTCTCTTCCAGGAAGTAGTCTCTCAGCTTGGCCCTGAGAGTTCTGCCGTCGCGTTCGCCCGGTACAGATGCGGGTCGGCGGCGAGAAGGCCCAGTCGAAACCACCTGGTCATGTTCCTCTTTATGCGCCAGATTCTCGCGGGCTGGGAGAGGAAAAGGACCATCTGATCGAACCGAAGCTCAGCCTGCTCGAACTGTTGCAGGTGCCGCGCCAGCCATATCAGCCAGCCAATGGCCTGCTCGCGGCTGTATCGATGATGCTCGTTGAGCGGGCGCTGCTCGAACATCCGGTCGACGTAGGCTCGCCACAGCTGCTGTCTTCGTTGCTTGGCGGTACCTGGCCGCGTAAGGGCCAGAGCCGGACGGCCGTGGTAGGCGAGAGTGATGACGTGCAGCATGAGCGGGGAACGCATCAGTTCCTGCAAAGCCTCATCGGTGTCAAGCGCGGCGCGCACGTCGGCCAGCTGGGTGCCGGTCTGTTCCAGGTACCGGAAGTAGCGGTCGATCTGGGCGCGGGTGGGAGGCAGCAATTCGACGGCCTCTTCCACGTGCAGCCGGACGGTCATTTCCTGGATCGCCTGGGTGCGGCTGCATACTGCCATCAATGCGATGCCGTGTTCCTGCCGATACCGGTTGATCGCCTCAGCGCAGGCGGGGCGATAACGCTCAGCCACCTCGTCGAAGCCGTCAAGGAGCACGGTCAGCGCGTCGTTTGCGACCCATGCCGACGAGGTGCGCAAGGGCACGTTGTAGCCGGCGGCGAATTCTTCAGCCAGCCAGGTGGCCAGCGGCTGGCGGCGGATTGCCCACGAAGCCAGGTTGAATACCACGGGAACCGGCTCGCCGGGGTTGGCTTCGGCTCGCTTTATGAGTTCGCTGGCCAGTTCCGACAGCAAAGTGGTCTTGCCTGCGCCGGGAGCGCCGAGGATGAGCAGGGCGCCCTGTACCTCATCGAAAAGACGGACAATCGTTGTCCCTGCCGGCAACTGTATGGTCCGTTGCTGCCGGTGGCGGCTGGCCCACGTGCCGGACTGGCAGATGTCGGACCGGCGGGTCAGGCCCAGGGCGAGCCAGGCGGCATCGGCAAGCGCTTGTTCTTGCGTTTCGCTGGCCTGTCTGTACTGAACCCGCCGCAGGATTACCGTCCGTTCCCGGGCTTGCCGCCCAGCAGCACGTCTGGGGCTGCGTCGGCCGCGGCGGCGGAGAACGAGCGGGATGACGGCACTCATGACGCTGCCGGCCGCGCCGACGGCGACGGTGTTCAGCCAGTGGGCGTCTGTCCAGCGAAGCAGGTGAGCAACTACCCGGTGGGCGCCCAGCAGCGGTGCTGGCGGTGTTGTCCACACCGCCAGCACCGTGAGCACCAGAGCCAGCAAGCCCCCGACCGCAAGAACACGGCTCAGCACCTGGGCTGCTGGCTTGCCGCCAGCCCGCTGTCGTACTTGTCCCTTCACGGGGACGATATTTGCACGCCGGGCCACTGCTGGGCGCTTCTCAAGCGAAACCTGAGCATCGAGCTCGGTGGCTGGTGTGGTTCATCGCCTGGGCGGATGCCCGGTGTATGGCGTTCCCGCAGGTACCGGGTCGTGACGCCCGTGGACGGCGTCGACGTAGCGCTGGGCGGTATTGGGGTGCAGCCCGAACATCATGGCGATGTGCATCGGATCGCGCGTGCTGGTGGCGGCGGCCTCTTCCAGGATGCGGTCCTGGCGGAGTTCGGCCATGGTGGACTTCCAGCGGATGATCCGTTCGCTGATCCACCAGGCGCTGACCGGCCCGTCCTGCAGTGCGCTCAGCTGCGAGAGCAGCAGGTGCCGGTTGGCTGTGAGCGGCCAGCGCCGGGTCCGGTAGGCCAGGTAGCTGGTGATCGCGTCCTTGGTGAGCTGGTCGAGGGGGCGGCGGTGCCCGTCAGCGGTGAGGGTGGCACGGTCGAAGTCGATGTCGTCCAGGGTCAGGCCCGCGATCGTGGTCCCGGGCAGGGCGTGGTGGCGGATGAGCACGGTCACCAGCCATTCGTCGGGGCGCATGGTCATCGGGGCGGGATCATGCGCTTCGGCGCGGGCGGGCACGGGCAGCGTGCGGTGGCGGTGCCGCCCGATGTTGGCGGGCAGCCTGCGGCCGCTGCGGGAACGCAGCCCGGCATCCCGCCGGGAAACCGTGGCCGCCATCCTCGACCTGCGCTCCTATTCCGAATTGCTCACCGCCGGCGGCTACTCGCCCAGCCTGCATCCCTGGAACGGGGAACCGGCCAGCGTCATCGCCGGAGTGATCCACCGTGACCAGAACACCACCCCTCCCGTCGCCGGCCCGGTGCTGCGCCCCATGCTCGCCGCGGCATTGCACATCACCGAGGTCATCGGCCCGCTGGTGGCCGACCTCAGCCAGCAGGTCCGCGCCGCGGCCGTGCCGCCGCCGACGGGCAGGCAGCCCGGCCGGCCAGACCCGGTAGCCCTGATTACCGCCACCCTCCGCGAACAGGCTGCCGCGGGTAGCCCGCTGCCGCTGCTGGCCAGCCCCCGCGTCCGCGGGCGGCTGAACGCCGGATGGGACCCCGATGACCCGCTGCTGACCGTCAGCCTCGGCCAGATCGCAGCGCGGGCAGGGCTTGCCGGCTTCGACCGGGCGTGGCTGCCGGCCCTCCGCCCAGCCCTGGAAGACACACTGGCCCAGGTCGGCGCCGCCAGGCCATGGGGCCGTGACGCGGCCCGCATCCCCATAGCCGAAGGCAGCGGCAGCGTCCCGTGGACGCTGCCGCTGCACGCATTCGAAGTCGTCCACCTGACAGAAGTCGCCCGCACCGCGTGCCTGCTGGTCATCGCGACCGTGACAGGCATGCGGGCCGGCGAGCTGATGGAACTGACCACCGCCGCTCCGCTGCCGCCCCGCGAGAACGCGCCGGGACCGGCCCGCTGCAAGCTCGCCGGGCGGGTGATCAAGGACCAGCCGCACGGCGGCACTCCCGACGAGTGGGTCGTCATCGCCGAGGTGCACCGGGCCGCCCGGCTCGCCGCCAGCCTCACGGCCGGCCGCGGCGACGACACGCCCGGCCAGGACGGCGGGACCGGACCGCTGCTGTTCGGGCGGTTCTCCTTCGACAGCAGGTACTGCGCCTTCCGCGACTGGGTTAACGGCCCGGCCGGCCAGCGGCTCGGCCTGGCCCCGATTCCCGGGCCGCCGCCGACACTGCGGGCACTGCGCCGCACCCTGGCCATCGAGCTCGCCTACCGGCCCGGCGGGCTGCTAGCCGCAAAACTGCACCTCAAGCACATTTCGGTCGCCACCACCGAAGGCTACGCAAACCGCCCCGGCGGCGCCCAGGCCCGGCTGCTCGCCGAGGTCAGCGAACACGAACAGCAACGCAACCTCGAACTTACCCTGCAAGCATTCCGCGACTACCAGCAGGGCATCCACCCATCCGGCCCCGGCGCCCGGGACCTGCTGGACTTCTTCGCCGGCATCGACGATCGCCTCACCGGGCCGGCCACCTCCAGCCCGGTCGTCATGGGCAGCGACCGCGAGGTCCTCAACCTGATGTCCAAACGAGCCCGCACCCTGCACCTCGCGGCGGCCAACTACTGCTGGTTCGCCGATCCGGCCAAGGCGCTGTGCCTGCGGCTGGCCGGAACCCCGGACGCGGACAAACCGCTGGCCGGGCTGTGCGATTCGGCGCGCTGCCCGCAGGCCACCCACCACCCCTGCCACCGCGAGGTCTGGGCAGACCACGCCGCCAGCACCGCCGCGTTCCTCGGCGCCCTCGGCCCCACCCGCCGCGCCGAGAAGACCCGCCTCCAGCACGAACACGACCGCAGCCTGCGCGTGCTCCAGCAGATCGACTCCGCCTCCACCACGAAGGACTGACATGCCGCTCACAGACCAGCAACGCCAGCAGACCGAGGCCCGCATCCAAGCGGCCACCGACCAGCTCCTGCGCGGCGACCTGCCGCCCGGCGGCCGCTGCGACATCAAGACCCTCGCGGCCACCGCCGGGGTCTCCCGCGCCGCCCTCTACCGCACCTACCCCGCCTCAAAGACGACTTCGAGCAGCGCCTCGCTCAGGCCCGCGCCGCAGGCCAGGTCACCGACCCGCGCGACGCCCAGATCACCCGCCTCAAACAGGAAATCAAAGAACTCCGGCAGCGCCTGGCCGGCCGCGATGTCGCCATCACCGAACTCACCGAGTTCAAGACCCTCGCGCTGTCACGGCTCGCTGCCCAGCACGACGAACTCCAGCGGCTCCAGGCCCAAGCCGCCCGCCCCGGCAATCTCCGCATCCTGCCAGCCCCGTCACCAGCCCCCAGTCCGCCTGGAGCCAGCCATGCCATCACGTGATCTCCGCCACACCCTCAAGCCCGCAACCGCGACACCGGCCACCCATGCCATGTCCGACCCGCCAGGGCCTGACCGCAGGGATCATGGCTGCAAGAACATGCGGTCGCCTTGGGCCTCAGGCAGTCCGGGCGGTGCCGCCGTCCGGCTCGATGCCGTGCTGCCGGAGCAGGGCGCGCAGGTGATCCAGCTCGCGGTGCAGGCGCTGGTTCTCCGCGATGATGGCCCGGCCACCCCGGTCGGCCGTCAGCAGGGTCTCCAGCCGCAGCTTCTCGGCGAGCAGCTGCCTGTCCTGGTCGCGCAGCGCTGCGGCGCCATCAAGGTCCCCCGCGTCGAACGCGGCCTCCTTTTGCCGCCGTACCTGGGTGAGCCGCTCTGCGGTGTCGGCAAGGTCAGCGGCCAACTGCATCTGAGCGCTGCCTGCTCGCTCTCGCCGCGCAGAAGGCCTAGCACCTGTTCCCGAACCTGGGCATCGCCGGTGCCGAGCCTGGTCAGCACCTGGGCGCTGACACCGTCGCCCTCGCGGAGCAGGCCGAGCAGCAAGTGCTCAGTGCCGATGTAGTGGTGCCCGAGGGCCAGCGCCTCTCGCAGCGACAGCTCCAGCACCTTCTTAGCTGGCGGAGTGAACGGGAGCGGGCGTGCGGGGGAGCCCTGGCCAGGGCCGGCGATCTCCTCGACCTGGCCCTGCACGTCCTCCCGCGAGATGCCCAGCGACTCCAGCGCCCTGGCGGCGACACCCTCCCCCTCGTAGAGCAGGCCGAGCAGCAGGTGCTCGGTGCCGACGTAGTCGTGGCGCAGCAGCCGGGCTTCCTCCTGGGCCAGGAAGATGACGCCCCTGGCCTGGTCGGTGAACCGGGCGAACATGCCCGTGGGCTGGGTCCGCATCGTTGCGTCCTTGATCCTCATGGCGAGCGACACTGGACGTCCTGGCATCGGTGCATCCTTCACACGGGCAGCTGGCTGGCCGGCGGCCCGCAGCCGGGGTGCCAGCCGCTCGGCGACGGTCTTGACATCGAGCGTGCCGGCGGCAAGCCCCGCGACCAGGGCCGCGACCGGCCCTGGCGGGTCGGGTCCATCTCCTGGCCGTTGAGGGCCAGGAACTGCAGCGTGGCCGCCAGCGCGACCTGCTGGTTACCGCGGCGCAGCGGCTGGCCGCGCACCAGCGCGTCCAGCAGGGCGGCAGCCCGGCCCGCCGGGTCACCCGGATCGCGGCCCAGCCGCGCCTGCGCCAGGGCGGACTCGGCCGCGGTCGCGTCGAGCAGGCCGAGTACCTGGCCGGTGTCCAGCCCGAGCGTGCGGCTGGCGATGACGACCAGGTCGGCGACCTCCAGCGTGATCATCGCGGATCGTCCCGCAGCATCGTGAGCGCCTGCTGGTGGCGGGCAAGGTTGTCCTCCAGCAGCCGAGCGAAGCGCTCATCGCGGCGGCGCTGCTCGACCAGCGCGGTGATGGCCTCGCGCGCAACATCGGAGACCGTGCGGCCCTCGACCTCGGCCACGGTCTGCAACTGCCCGGCCAGACCGGGGTCGAGGCGCAGCAGCAGGCTCTTGGTGCTTCCCGGTTTCATCGGCATGGTGCTATCAAGATATCACCACGTCCCTGCTCAGCCAACAAGGCGGGGCAGGACACCACGAGCCGAGCCGGTCCCAGAAGGCTGGCCGGTCAGTTCGGCGACAGTCACCCCGCCAGTGCAACCAGTCACAGGAGGCGGCAAACCGCCATGCCAAGTGAGACACGACCACCGAAACGAGCCATGTCAGCCCGCCATCCGGCCTGCCCGCCAGCCGCGACACGCACACAGGCGGACACGCGTCGTGCCGACACAACCGCGCTCGGGTACGACACGCAATGGCTCTGCCTACGCGCGTCCGACGCCGGGGCCTGCCATCGCC
>Ga0302179_10000173_pt1 | contig 50628 bp, 44 predicted proteins | sample I_Palsa_E3_1_FD_198788 | JGI IMG/M metagenome (GOLD analysis project Ga0302179, IMG submission 198788) | Peat permafrost microbial communities from Stordalen Mire near Abisko, Sweden - I_Palsa_E3_1 | ecosystem: Environmental > Terrestrial > Soil > Palsa > Peat permafrost | place: Sweden...
AGGTGGACGTACTGGAGCGAAGGTGCCAAGATGCTGCGCTGACCACCGCCGGCGAGCCGGTTCGGTACGAGATTCGCCGACAAATTGACCTGATCGACTCATCGCACACAAAATGAGTCGGCAGCTTAATGTAGAACACGTCCAAGATAGCACTTGGATCATAAGGTGAGGCTAGGTTTACAATCCTTTTATGGCCAGAGAGGAAAGGACAATGAAATTCGGCGGCTGGGTTACGTCATCTCCATGCGAAGGTGGGACGTAGACCGACCCCGATAAGGAGCAAGTGCATTCGTGACACGTCAAATCCCAAAGGCTGCCCTCCAGATCTGCGCGACCTTTCTATTGTTGATGGGTGCGGGCACGGCCCACGCGGGTGTGGCAGAGCCTTCCGACGGAGGCGTCGTTCGTGCGCCGGGCACGGTGGTTGAAGACGATGCCGCGTCCGTTAAGGAGTTCCTTCAACGGGTCTTCCACGGCAAGCCTTGGGGCATGGTGGTCGCGCTCATCGATGATCGGGGCACACGAGTGTTCGCCGATGGCACGATGGGCGACGGCACGGTTCGAGCCGTCGACGGCGACACCGTGTTTGAAATCGGCTCGATCACCAAGACGTTCACGACCCTCCTGCTGCAGGACATGGTCCAGCGCGGCGCGATGGCGCTGGACGACCCGGTAGCGCGGTACCTGCCGGCCACCGTCCACGTGCCAACGTATCGGGGGAAGGAGATCACGCTCGTCCACCTGGCGGACCAATCCTCCGGCCTGCCGTACGAGGTCAGCAACGCGTTGAAGGTCAGCACCCGCGACGGGCTGAACCCCTTTGCGGGATACACCCAGGAGCAGATGTACGCGCTGGTCTCCGGGTTCGAACTGCGGCGGGCGCCGGGCGAAGCGTTCGGGTATTCGAACATCGGGATGGGGCTGCTCGGCGATGCGATCTCACGGAAGGCCGGTCTCGACTACGAACAACTCGTGCTTCAGCGCATCTGCGAGCCCCTCCACATGGACAGCACGCGCGTCGCGCTCAACGAGGCGTTGAACCAGCGCCTCGCCACGGGTCACGCCGCCACGGGCGCGACAGCGCCGAATTGGGACATCGGCGCGATCGTCGGCGCTGGCGGCCTGCGCTCGACAGCCAACGACCTGGCGAAATACGTCGCCGCCCAGATCGCCGTGCCGCCGGGCGCTCTCACGGCGCTCATGCAACGCACCCACGCGTTTCGCCACAAGACCGATCCGACCGAACGGGGGAACACCGCGATGCCCTGGTACGATCAAGACTCCTACAGCCCGCCGGGAATGCACCTCCTGGGCCATGCCGGTGCCACGGGCGGGTACACCACCTTCATCGGCTTTGACACTGAGCAACGCCGGGGCGTGGTCGTGCTCAGCAACCAGTCCTCCATCCAGTCACAAATGGTCGGCTGGCGCATCCTGCAACACGCCCGACTGTCGGGGATCGATCCACTGAAGCTGCAGACGGTGCGGCGGGTCGTCGGAACCGGCATCGTCCTGGCGAGCGATCCCGCCGGCATAGGGGTTCGCATCAGCGCGATCGTTCCCCGGTCGCCGGCGGCCGCCGCCGGCCTGGCCGCCGGGGCGACGGTCGAGGCCGTGGATGGCGTCCAGACGCACGGCAAAACCCTCGCCGAATGCATCACGCTGATTCGCGGCTCGGCCGACACGAACGTGCGACTCGCCATCGCGGCTACGGAACAGAAGCCCGCAACGACGATCGAGCTCCACAAGGGTGCGTTTCTAACTGACGAGTGAAGATGAACACGAGTGCCGTGTTTTTATCCCAAGTGATCTCGGTCCGTAGGAGCGCGAGAAAAGTTATTTGCAGTAATGAGGAAAAGACATGCTTAGGCTCAGGGAATCACCGACAAAATAGATCGTGTGTACTCTATGCGCCGTACAGGTTGCGTTGGCAATGATCGTCGCGCCCACGACGGCAGTGCAGCGCATAGTGACGCCATCGATGCACGCCTTTATAATCCAATGCACGAGGCCATTGCGTTAAAGTCGGAGGTTCGTAACAAGGTCGAACAACAAAATCGGCCTTGGCGCTGGCGCCAAGGCCGTTTGCATAGCGGGGGCTCGCTACGTTACTCGTCGCATCATAAAAGTGGCATTTTGGGCGTGTTTTCGTCGGGCGGCCTGATGGCGTTCGGTTCACCTCCTCCTCCTGGTTTCCCTGCGGTGCGATCATTAGTAATTAGGCTGTAAGAAACTACGGCAAGCGTCACTAATCAGGCGGAAAAGGACGGCTTATTGGGCATTGCGAATCACGAACTGCAGTTTCGGCAGTGGCTCGACAAGCATACAGGCTTGCTGGTGAAGGTTGTTCGCTCCTTCGCCGAAGGGCCGGCCGATCAAGACGACCTGTTTCAGGAGGTTTTGCTGCAGGTCTGGCAATCGCTGCCCAATTTTCGAGAAGATTCCAAGCCGACGACATGGCTATATCGCGTCGCGCTCAATACGGCGCTGGCATGGAAACGAGGCGAGAAGAAGCGACGGTTCAGGCAGGGTTCGCTTTCGATTTCCGATGTTGCCGCACCAAGCGACCCATCGGCAGAGGCGGAACGAAACGATCGCATCGTCGAGCAGCTTTATACCGCAATCCGCGCGCTGCCGCCGGCGAAGCGGGCGCTGGTTGTTCTGTATCTGGATGGCTTCTCCTACCGCGAGATCGCCGAAGTCGTAGGCATCTCGGAGAGCAACGTCGGCGTCAGCCTGAACCGCATCAAGAAAGATTTGGCAGCAACAGTAAAGGAGGATGAAGAATGAACAACCTCCTGGACAGATTACAAAAAGCATGGCAATCGCAGTCATGCCAGGAACTTAAAATCGATCCCGCCCAGCTGCTCACGGTGGGCCGCCTTGAGCGGCGAATAATTTTGTTGAGCGAGATAGTGGTAATTTTGATTCTCCTCCTTGTTGGGATTTTGATGTTGCTCTGGTCGTTGCGAGATATTGATCAAGAGTGGCCTTGGCTGATCTATTCTGGCAGCGACGCCTGGGTTATTGGGTTCATCCTGTTCAATCAATGGCGCCAGCGGCGTCATGTCCCGCATTATGAAGAGCCATTGCTTGCCCACGTCGAGTGGTCAATCAAAGACATCGAGCATCGGACATGGCTGGAGCGAAACCGGCTTTGGTGGTACCTGCTGCCGATTGCTTTGGGATGCATGATCCCGCCGATCATTACCTTCGCAATGGAATGCAGAACTGCCGCCGCTGATGGTTCCACCGGTCCCTGGGCTGAGCGTTTCGCGTTGGTGGTTATCTCTGTATTTGCTTTTCTATTTGCGTTGCTGGTTACTGAAGGCGTCTTCGCCGCCATCTTTTACGCCGTTCACCGGGTCTTGAAAAACGGGGAGCGCATCGCAAACGAGAAACGTCGCCAGCAACTGCAGGCACTTCGGGCGCTTCGCGAAAGTCTATTAAATACAGAGGAGCAACACACATGAAGTCCATTCTCTCCATTGCCTTGGTCGTTTTTTGTCTTACCCCCATCACCGTCCACGCCGCGCCACCACCGCCGAAGGATGTCTCCGCCCTCCTCGCCCCCATTATCCAGAAGCATGATGTCCCGGGCATGGCCGCAGCCGTCGTTCAGAACGGCGAGATCGTTGCCATCGGCGTCGCCGGCGTCCGCACGCGCGGCAAGCCCGACAAAATCGCCGCCACTGATCAGTTCCACATCGGCTCCGATACCAAGGCGATGACCGCCATGCTCTGCGGCATCCTCGTCGATGAAGGAAAACTGAAATGGGATCAGACGCTCGGCGAAACTTTTCCGGAGATGAAGAATTCGATGAACCCGCAATACCAGGCCGTCACGCTCGAACAACTTCTCACCCACCGCGGCGGCGCTCCCGGCGAGTTGGAAAAGGATCCACTTTGGGGCGAACTCTGGCAATACAAGGGCACGCCCACCGGCGCGCGGCGGCTCCTCCTCCAAGGCGTCACATCCAAACCACCCGAAGCCGCTCCCGGCACGAAGTTCATCTACTCCAACGCCGGCGTTTCGATGGCCGGCTACATGGCCGAGAAGGTCACCGGCCAATCCTGGGAAGACCTTATGCGTGAAAAGATCTTCCGCCCGCTGGGCATGACCACCGCCGGGTTTGGCGCACCCGGCACGCGCGGGAAAAACGACCAACCCCGCGGCCACAAAGCTGACGGCTCTCCGGTCGAGCCCGGCCCCGGCGCCGACAATCCTGTCGCCATCGGCCCGGCGGCCATCGTCCACTGCTCGATCGAAGACTGGGCCAAGTTCGCCGCCGCCAACCTCCCGTCGGCGAAAATCAAATTGGTTAAACCCGAAACCCTCGAGAAGCTTCACACGCCGGCCCCCGGCGACCCGCCATACGCCATGGGCTGGATCGTCGACGACAACCAACCCTGGGCCGGCGGCCTGGCCCTCACCCACGCCGGCAGCAACACGATGTGGTACGCGGTAGTATGGCTCGCCCCCAAGAAAGACTTCGCCGTGCTGATCGCCTGCAACCAGGCCAACAGCGACGCCTGCAACGACGCCGCCATCGCGCTCATCACCGACCATTTCAACGGCGAGCCGCGATAGGAACTTCGGCACAAGCAAAAGCGAAGAGGCGCGACCATCACGTCGATCAGAGTCGGGGGTTTGTAACGAGGTAATCAAAACAAATCGGTCTTGGCGCTATCGCCAAGGTTGTCCGCATATCCGGGCATCGAGTGTGGTGGTTTCGGTTTGGATCTGCGTTTGAAGGGGCCGCAACTCACGAAGCTTGCCGGCGACCGCTTCAGACATTCGTTCTATCTCCCGCCACGCCTGTGATGCCTGCGGACCTACAAGTAGCTTGGATAGGTCCTCCTCAAGGTTCTCAACCGAGTCCGATAGACTTACTGCCGCGTCGGTGTCGAGAAAGTTGAACTGCGCGAAGCTCAAATAAAGATTCCAAGTTTTGACCTCAGACTGTCCATACCAAGCAAGATTTCGGTCTCGGAAGGTCTTCTGAGCGCGGGAACTGCTTGCTTTCTCCGATTTGCCGTCGGCGAACTTGGCAGTGATCTCATATTCCTCAGCAGCCTGCGGATTTCGCTTTGTCTTTCCGCAGTAAAGCAACTCAATCGCTTCCAGCAGTGAGGTTTTCCCGGTGCCGTTGGCGCCGAAAATCAGATTGACGGTTCCGAAGTCAAAGCTCCGTTGCTGGGGAAAGTCCCGAAACTTAGAAAGAACAAGTGATCGAAGTTGCGGAAGCGCCGCCACAACCGGCGGACTGATAGCAGGCTTTGATTTCGTCTTGACAGGAGCGGAAGCCTTCTCGATTTGGGTCAGGCGCTGCGGCAAGGGTGCTTCGCTCAGAACGGCTGCGTCCAAGCCGGCTTTTTCAAGCAGATTGGTCCAGACCGATAGAACGTTTGTCTCGGGTGCCGCATCAGCCGGGGAGAGAGTGAGAGGTTCGACAGCCGACTCCAGCTCATCCTCGGTCACCACGAACTTTCGCGCATAGCTGCGATCCTATTCGATGAGTTGGCGAAGCGAGGCGCTATTTGGAGTTGAGGCTGCCGGACTGACGACGAAGAAAAGGTAGTTGCTCCATTGAAGACTTTTGTTGCCGTCAAAATACCGCTTGCCGATGACGCGATCCTGATAGCTGGTCAGCTCGGCGGGCGAGGTTGGCAGGTGATCGCTTACGTCTATGTAATAGACGGCGAACTGCCGATCCACAGCGCCACGGGTGAAACGAAGCACGGAATCGTCGATTGCCTCGACTCCTGGAAAGCGGTCCGCCAACCGCTCACGCCATTGAGCAATGTTCGAGGTCATGTCGTCCTCGCGATGTCAAATTCTAGACCTGTGCGCGGTTCGTCGTACTTGAGATACTGCTCCCGGTCGAGAAGTTCGACAGCTCCACCGTCTTTTCGGTACCAAACGGCGAGCCGCTGCTTCGATTCCAATTCGTGATCGTGATCGCGGGAACTCCGTCGCAAATACTCGGCGGCCCGCTTCTTGACCTTCTGCGCATCCGCTTGACTGGCATCCTCGCCCACATAAATCACGGTCGCGCGTTTGCCACTATTGGCAATGATATTCTGATGGGGTGCCTCTGGCACCCACTCGAAGTGCCTACCGGCCTGAAGGTCGGCAAGTGAAGGAGGTATCTGAGCCGGTGAAGCCAATATTTCCTCGCAGAGCCGCCTAACCCTACTTACGCGGCCCTGGCGAAATTGAAGGGCCTCGGGTTCCGAGTCCTGGCAAAACGTGATACGCCGAATCGTCTCGGTTTCGGGAATCGTGCAAGAATCAAGTTCGCCTACTTCGTGCCATCGAGCATTGCCATTGATTTGCCCCGCAGCGAGCGCAAGCACTCGTTCTGCATTGAATGGATTGTTTGCTGCGAGCGCCTGCATCTCCGCGTTTATTGCACCGCATGCCGGGAGCAAGGTTGAAAAATGATCGTCGCTAGGCTGCGCGATCCAGATCGAATTGCCGTCGTCCCAGCTACTCATCGAAGTAAGCCGGGGTCCAATGCGGCGGCAGAGAACTCCTATAACATTGAAGTGAAAGACCTTCGTCGCTGTGATGCGGAACACCGCCGGCGCGAAATTAAGGAACATTGCGTGAGCGCGCAGCGATGGACACCATGTGTAATACAATCCCCGCTGGTGATTCTGAACCAATGCAGGGTCACGCGAATCAAACCCGCGCGGACGCAAGTACCAAGCAGAACCCGCTACGTTGTTCCAACATGTGGTTGCTCCGCCAAACCTCATGCTGACATCCCTTGCCCAGTTCAAGGAAAGAATTTCCGTGGCGTCACCGTCGGTTCGGAAGAGTTTACTGCGATACTGCCGGAATTGAGTGTGTCTTGGTTTCGGATTCAGTTGAATATGTATGACGATCGCGCGGTCATAAATCTGAGTGGCATGCGCATCATCAAATTGCAGAGCATCGGAACAGATGAGCGACACGAGTCGAACCTGTTCCACAGTTCCACCGAAAGCATAGATTGTCGTGCCACGCTGCATGCCGTTGACTTCGAAATGGTCGTTGTCGCCCGCCATTGGGCACGTCTTGAACTGAACAAGGATGATCAAGTGACCGGTGCCGTCTTGCTGCGAGCATGTGCGAAATACATAGGCCAGCGGATTTACAAATCGCTGCCCCTCGGCCGGCAATGCTTCGTAAATAACCGTCGCTTGCGCCGCAAGGTTCTGCTTGATGACCTCTAGCTCAGCGTAGCGCAAGCTTTCACAACCTAAGCACCATAGCGAACCTTCAGACGGTCCATTGCCAGCGGCAATGACAGCGGTCAACACAGACCACGGCAACGAATACTCCGGAGTAATCGCCAAATCGACATTGTCATCCTTTGCAGTTTTCAGAAATGCGGCAAACTGCCTTTCCGCGAGTGGAACGTCACGATGACGAATACCATTAGCGTCTGCTTCCAGCTCACCATTGGGTTGCAGCAGGAGAGCCGAGTAATTGTCTTCGTTCGGAATCAGCGCGCGGAAGCGCGGCGGGCAGAAGCCGGCGTTCAGAAGAACCTGATCTGACTCGACAATGTTCATAGTTCTGCTTTGCAGAAATCACGAATCGGGATTTGTAGATGTGCCTTCGAGCAACGGAATATCCAGGCCTTCGATCTCCTGAAGTGTTCGGCCGGCAATTCCCTGTAAGTCGCCGTACATCCCGGCGGTCGATTCGACGACGCCTCTGATCTGCTCTTCTCGCTTGGCCCACAGCCTTGTCATCATCTTCCTCTCCTTGTCGAGGTCGCTTTGCATGTCGGTGAATTTCTCCACAATCGCCTCGATACGTTGGCGGAAACGAGGGCCGGTTAGGTACTGATAGACCATCTCCATCTTCGTCTGCTGGCCGTCACTGGCCAGCCGGACACCGGCCAGTTCGATGAGCGATTGACGCAGGGCTGTAGCGATAGGAACAATGCAACGCGGCTCCGCAATCCAAACGCCGTCTGTAAGGTCAAATAGCTCAACTTCCTTCGGGAGTACCTGCGTTACTACGACTGCGATTTCCGCCTTCGCCGTGCGTTGGTCCTCGCGAAGTTTCGCGAGCCAACCATCATTCCAGTTTTTTGTCCGCTTGGATTCCCACAGAATGGTGCCACAGATTTGTCCGATCGGCCCGAGAACGCGATGAAGTACATCGCCGCCGTGCTCGCCTTTGGGCACCGGTTCTATGGTGTCTCGCGGGAATTTAGCGCGAAGCAGCGATTCCAGTTCCAATTCCTGAACTTCACCTTGAAGCTGCTGCGATCCCTGCTCTGCCTTACGCAGCGCATCCTGCAACTTGGTTTGTAGGTCGGTAATGGTTTTTTCTTTCTCGGCAAGCTTGAAACGAGATTGCTCGTCTGCGTCCTTCATCGCTGCTTCACGGATTTTCCCCCGCTCGGCATCGATAGCTCGCTGCTTATCAAGCTCAAAATTCTCTTTTTCTTCTTGGAGTTTTTGGCGTTCTTGCCGCAGTTCAATTTCGTTCTTGCGTGCCTCCGCCAGTTTGGTATCGCGCTGTTTCAGAAGTTCGTGAACTTCCGCCTTCTCCAATTGGGCCTTGCCGAGTTCATCGGCGAGCGCCTCGCGAGCCTTTTTTGCTTCCTGGCTGGCGATCGCCGCGCGTTCCGATTTGAGCTTCGCGGCTACCTGTTCATCGACCGTTTCCTGAGACTTCGCCAAGGCCTCTTGCTGCTGCTTGATCGTTGCCTCGCGCTTGGCGACATCAGCTTCTTTCTGCGTGATCTTCTGCTCGTATTGCCGCCGCGTCGATTCGATCAGGGGCGCAGCAAGCGACTCTGTGAGTTTGATCTCGGTTTTGCAGCTCGGACAGAAAATGACGGGTTCATTCATGCCAACAGTCTCCCCTCGAGGGTTGCTTCGATCGTACCGCAAGCCGTGCGTAACACCCAGCTTGCTCTCAGTCAAATAATGCCATTGATGCGATCCGCTACGCGGTGGGCCGATGTGAATTGCTGACCACTCCCATTCGCATCCTTATCTTCAGGAGAAATATCTTAACGAGCAGGCCGTCCGCATTAGGAGGTCATTGGCAACAAGGCGCTGCCTGTTTGCGGGGGTGGTGGCGGACATACTTCTTTCGCTTCTCTGACACCCGTTTGCGCCAAAGGGAATTTGAATCGAAGCCGAAAGTCCCGTTCTGAATCTGGATGCCTACTTCCTGCCAGTGACTTGACACGGTATTTCATTGACGCGTTTTCCATGGATTACAATGACTTATCCACAAGTTGTGACGATGGGGCTGGCTCTTGCAAGGTGCCAGAGATACCCGACGCCTGCGCCTGCGCATTGGATACGCGCTTTGGCGTCGGATTCCCGGGAGTGTTTTTAAGTATAAGAAAGAGGAATGGCGTAAGCATTTGAATTCCATCGATCCGAAACGACACATTCGGGCGGTTGACCGTCACAATCGTGCGGTTCGCCGACAAAAAGGGCTTGCGCTTTTGACGGTTGTCTGCCAGTGTATTGTCTGTTTAGTGACAAAAACGGAGGGGTAAAATGACGGATGATCGCCAAATCGTTGAGGTGGATACGAACCAGTTGAGCACGAAGCGCGGCTTCGCGGTCTACCGCACAAATCCAAGCGTTCCGGCAACCAACGGGATGCCCACGCGAAACAAACGATTCCATGTGCCTGGCGGCAAGGGTTCGGTGATTGTTGACAACAGCACCGGCGAACTGAAAGGCATCGGCGGCATGGGATTCTGGTGGGAAGAGGAAGTGGACTCCAGCCGCTTCGTCAAGCTGTTCCTCGACGGGATCAAACAGGCCGCTGGGCTGTCGAAGACGGGGATTCAAGTATTCGAACTGGTCTATCATGAAATGCGGGCCAATCCCGGCTCGGATGAAATCAAGCTCAACCAGTATGTCGCCAAAGATCACGGTATCAGCGACCGGACCTACCAGCGCGGCGTGCGTGAACTGCTCGAAAAGGAATTCCTCTACCGCAGTCCGAGCGATGGTGTGTTCTTCGTCAACATTCGCTTCATGTTCAATGGTGACCGCCTTGCGTTCGTGAAGTCGTATCATCTGAAGGGTGTCGCCCGGCAGCAAGAATTACCGCTTGCCGAAATCTCTGTCCTGCCCGCTCTTGGGAAATAGCTCAGGGAATGTAGCCATTGGATTTGAGCCACGGCTCGATGGCCTGCTCAAGGATGTCTTGCAGCGTATTGGGCTGAACGCCGTGCAACTGGCGCTCAAGCGAACATTTTTTCAGGGCGGCGGCGAAGTCGCCGCGAATACGGGTGCTGATGGGCACGCGATTGAGGTTCGGCGGCGTAGACTGTGGCGTGGCCCCTGCCCCGGTTTCCTTTGGCGCTTTGTCACCGTATACGAAGTCCTTCTCTTTCTGAGGATCGACGGAAGGCGTTGGGTTTTTCAGTCCTTCTGTGAGTGAGCGACGTTCGGCCATAGCGCCTACTCCTTACCGTGCCACGGACGTTCGCAACGTCTTCTTCGCCGCGTCAGGCAGAATTTCGCGGAAGATTTGATCGACCTCGTCGGCCGCTTCCTTGGCCCGTGATCCCATGTTCCACACAACTGCCCCCTGCCCCGGCGCGTCGGCGTAAATCTGCCGCAACGTCATGGGTCTTGCCGCAAGCGGCAGGTTGAGTGCGTGGGCGGCTTCCTTCATGTCGTTGGTGAGGCGGTAGTTTTTCCCGACCATGCTGAGGATGATGACCGCCCTTGGGGAGCCTGATCGGATGTCCTGCGAGACGCGAAGCACTTCCGTGGCTTTTGCCAACGCCCTCACCTCCAGCATCGATGCCTTGCACGGCACGATGGCGAGGTCAGCGCGAAGCAGAAGCGCCCGGCTGGTTTCGGTCTGGCTTCCCGGTCCATCGGCGATGACGAAGTCGGTGTCGGTGGCAAGTATCGGAAGTTCATTCAGGATTACATCGGGATTGTCGAGACGGACCGCCTTAACACCCGGAACCGCCTCACGAATCCACTCCGACGATGATTGCTGCGTGTCGCAATCTGCAAGCGTCACCCGGTAGCCCTGCTCGTGGAGCCAGGCCGCCAAATGGACTGCGACCGTCGATTTGCCGACGCCGCCCTTGGAGTTTGCGATTGCGATAATCATCGTTAACCGATAGCACGCTTGCATGATGGCATGCAAGCAGTATTTCAAGCTGTCACGTCTGAGTGATGTCATGATGGATTGTCAGCAAGCAAGCTTGCCAGTTGCCATACACGCCAACATGATTTCATACTGGCAAGCCAGCAAGACAGATTGCTTGGCGTATGACAGGACAGCAAGCCGGATGTCATGTCTGCAAGCAAGCCTGCAAGATGGCAAGCCAGATGTCATGCAAGCTGGCATTCAAGCCGGTCGGCTTGATGGCTGGCACTGTATTCACTGCGAATAAATCATCTGCGGAGCAGAGGGGAGGGGTCTGTTAATTCATCTTAAGCATTTTGGCCTTACACTATTATTCGCAGACTGCATTGTGAATATAGCAATCGCCATGGATTTGGATGGAGGGAGCATGACAGTGAACATAGCATGGCAACCATGCTGAACGTGACGGCGCAGCGGTCCGCGGAAGCCGCCAAATCCTACTTCGCGAAATCCGACTACTACTCTGAAGGACAGGAATTGGTCGGCAACTGGGGCGGCAAAGGCTCGATCCTCCTTGGCCTGTTCGGCGAGGTGGACCGGAAAGCCTTTGAAAACCTCTGCGATAATCTCGATCCTCGCACGCAAAAGCCGCTGACGCCGATCACGCGTGGCAATCGTCGCACCGGCTACGACTTCACCTGGTCGGCGCCGAAGTCGGTCTCCGTGGTTCACGCGATGACCGGCGATGAGCGGATCGTCAAGGCGTTCCGCGATTCCATTGACGACACGATGTCGGAAATGGAAGAGGACATGCAGGCGCGTGTCCGCAAGGGTGGCGTCGAACAGGACCGGACCACCGGCAACTTGACCTGGGCGGAATTTGTTCACCTGACCAGCCGCCCGGTCGATGGAATGCCGTGTCCGCAGTTGCACAGCCATGTCTTCGCTTTCAACGCCACGTATGACGCGATTGAATCGCGGTGGAAGGCCGGCCAATTCGGGAAGATCAAAGGTGACGCGTACTATTGGCAGGCCGTCCAGCAGGCGCGATTCGCCAACCGGCTACAGGAACTCGGATATTCCGTCCGCAAGACGAAAGACGCGTTTGAAATCAGCGGCATACCGGATTCAACCCTCAAGAAATTCTCTCTCCGCACCAGCCAGATTGATCGTGTGGCCGAAAAGCTCGGCATTACCGATCCCAAAGTCAAAGCCAAGCTCGCGGCCACCACGCGAGAAGCGAAGCTCGGATCAATCCCGTACCCGGAGTTGGTCGAGCGATGGAGCGCGCTGTTGCTGCCGCCGGAAAGAGACGCGCTGCGTGCCGCCAGGGGCAAGCCAATTCGGATCACCCCGGCCAAGCTAAACCGCTTTGTCGAGGATTGGATCGGCCCAATCCGGGTGGAATCTGACGGCAGTCTGCAATCCCAAGCCCTAGAAACGGCAACGGCTTCGGACGAATCCGAAGCCGTTGTGACGAGTAACATAGCGGGGGGAGGATTCGAACCTCCGACCTCCGGGTTATGAGTCAGATATGGCCTAAAAACGGCAAATCTGGCTGCACTCGGAATTTACATCTAATTCCCGTATCGGCAGAGCCTTATCACGAGCCAGATTGTACTCTGCATAAGGGGCAAGACAAGCACTTTCTGCACAAAAAAGGGGAAGTTTAGGGGAAGAATTTGAGAGCGCTATTCGCGCTTCACGTTTCTGATGTTGGTGTGACGAACCTGATCCCTCGCATCATCGACGACTTCGAGGTCACCACGAGTTAGCAAGTCAGGGATCGGGCAGAGAGCCGCCGCTTCCAAAGCAATCTGTCGCAATCATTTCGAAAGTTGTGCCGCGTAGGCATTCCAATCTATCGCGGGCACGGTCCCAAGGGATTGGAGTTGATTGAGAAACCGGAAGAGAAAATAGACCAACGCATTCTCGGAACTGCAACGGGACAATTTACATTTTTGGTCGAATGTATCAAATGCGTGCCCCTCGACAGCGAGCCCGCAGTTAAGCACGCGGTTGCCAGTCAGTTCGGAATGGCACTTTTCGAAGCTTTCACCAAATCCGTCGTTCCAATCGACTTCGATGGCAAGAATACCGGCGATAATGTTGAACAGCGGCTTCGGCGGATATGTCGGCCCGGCATGGACAATGGGTACCGAAGTTCTCTTTAGGCGGCGGACAGACTCGGCCTTTTTTCCCGCATATTCCACGTATGACTTGTCTATTTTCGGCTTGCACTCAAAGACGGCATAGACAGCTTCCGCCGGTACATATCGGTGAGATTCGCTGTCCAACAGCGTCGGCGTGTATTGCCGGTCATATACCACTACATCGATCGATTCCGACACTTGTCCCTCGCTATCAAGCACTGTCGCCTTATGCACCGTGTAACGGTTTGGAAGATATTGACGCAGCACATCGATGAAATACTGCTCGTTAACTTCTCCGCGATCACCATGATGCACGATGCGGTCGGAAGAACGCAGTTTCGCGATAAGACATGCTTGCTCGCTCGCGAAGGCGCGTTGAAGAAACTCTTTGCCGCGAATATTGGATAGATGCTTGTCTGACATTGTTCAACTGCCCTTCCATGAATTCGACGCTCGTTTATGAAAGCGGGAATAACGGGCCGAAGATTTCGTTTCGCCATACTTTGAGCGCTTCGCCGTTTTTGCCCTGGCGTTCAAGCTGAATTGCTCTTGCTGCGGCGTCCGATCCGGCCATCAGTTTCACCTTCGCTGCATTGCGTGCGGCAATATCCATGCTGTCGCTGACCGGCGGCCCGAGGTTGGCTGGCTCTTCCCAGCTTTCGTGGATACGGTCGGCAAGGCTCGCGAGAAACGCCTTGAGTTCGAAGCGATAGTCGCCACCGAACGGCGGATGCAGAAGCTGATGGGCCATAACTTCGATCAGAAAGGACGGCTTCACAGGCTTTCCTTGATGCGCATTCCATTTCTTTGTCATACGGACGATGCCCTTCCACTCACCGCTGTATGCCTCCTGCGCTTTCACGGCGAGATCGTAGTGAATCTTCGGATTTGTCTCCGTCCATCCCGCTGAAGTGGCGACGTCCGGGATTTCATAGTGCTTACCCATTGCGAAAGCGGGCACCACATCAAAACTCATCACCTTGCCGCCGGTATTCTCTTCGGCATCAGGTGTCACCCCGAACTCAACCGTCACGGAGCGGCGCTGACGAGACACGTTCTCCCTTCCGTATTTCTCAATAAGAGCGTCTTCAAAGGCCTTGAGCAAATCAGCAGGCGGTTCTTTGCGACGGTGGCGCTCCTTGTCACCGAGCACGCAGAAAATATCGACATCCTTGAGCGGCTTGGTTTTGGTCCATCGCTTGTACGAGCCCGTGAGGAAGTCATCATAAATATTAAACTTCGTCCGCAGGTAATCGCGGATTTCGTTATGCCGTCGTGAGGCATCGTCCTGTTCACTGTCCGTCAATTCTAGACGGCTTCGGAATTTCTTAAATGCTTCAGCAACGGTAATCATTTGGCTGCTCTCCAGTACGCCGCCCCGGATTTGAGTCCATTAGCGTCGATGGTTGTGCCGAGGCTTTGCCGCACAAATCCATCCGTGGATCGAAAGTTCGTCGTGCTCCATCCTTCGACATTCGGCCGGCCGGGCTTACATTTTACGATGATGCAATAGTCGCATGCCGCCGGCCATTGCCCAGCTTTAAGAATGGCGTACTTAATGTCATCGGTGTTAACCCACATGCCGCCGTCGCCCGATGCGCCATACACAATGTCAAAATCCCACCGGCCTACGAGCGCGTTTGTCTTTGGGTTGAACACCTCCAGCGTGACTGTTTCGAGGTCCCGGCTATCCAGCCAACTGCTAATACCTCGCTGCAACACCGTCCATTCCGTGGCTAGTTTCTCGGGACTCAAACCACTGCCTCGGATGATTTCCTTAAGAGACAACAGCATCTTATCCGTGACGTAAGTCACGGAATGCGTGTACGTATTGACTATTACGAAGGTACTCATGGCCGTAGAAATGCCTCCATGTTGATAGTCGCTTCCGAGGCGACAGATTTCTTCGATTCTTCCTCACCGTCATCAATGGTTTCGCTTTTTTCGCGCACGGTGATGCGGGCTGTTTTCTTAACCAAGGCCTCTTTGACCCACGAGACATCATCAGCATCAGCGGGCAAGCTCATGAGCCAGTCTCCGTCGGTCGGATATTCCGCCAACGACGCTTCGTTCGCGTCGTCGCCGGAGATTGCGTCGTCGTCGAAAAGGCAGTAAATCCGAACACGCGGCCCTTTACCCTTGACGACCATCGCTGCATTTTTGGGCGATTCCGTCGAAATGAGTGACGACGCGATACCGTTGATGCTGAGCAGCTCCCGGCGGGCCGTACCGTCCTTGGGCGCAATCAAATCCACAATTACCTGCCAGGCATTCGAAGCGCCGCGATGCGGCGTTGCCCGAACTCGTCTTGCAACTACGGTCATGGCCTTTCCTCCGATTTCGATTTGGATTCTTCCTGTGCCTGAACGGCCGCTTCCAGAACATCAGCGGCGGTCAATCCATTTGGGTCGATCGCAGTCTGCTTCTTGAGCGCACAGGCAGAAATCACGAGCTTGCGAATGCGGCGACCGTCCAGTCCGACACAGTGCTTTGCGGCCCGACCGAACTCTGCGTCCTTGGGGATACGCGCTGTCGCCGGAAAAAACTTTGCAAGTTCGTCGATCGCCGATTTCAGAATGGCGTGGCATGCTTCGGGACCGGGCAGGCCGACATTTTCAATCAGATCGGCCCTAGAGAGAAATGCTCCATCCACCGCCCTCGTGAAGTTGCTGGTGGCGATGAAGAGCAAGTGCGGATACTTCGCAGCGAGCTGATCTAACTGTGCCAGCACCGCATCCGTCGCCCGATGCACGTCAATAGGATTGGCGTCAAGGCTCATCCGCGAGCGATCCGCCGCCAATGTCTCGACTTCGTCCAGCAGAACAATCAACGGTCCCCGTGCTGCCTGCTCAGCTATCGTCTGCCCAAGAAGGTCGCGGACAGCACGCTGACTTTTGCCTAGAGCTGCGCCTGTCAGGGCATGCGGTTCGACTTCGATGTAGCGGAACTTCCCGAGTTTGCCGATGGCTTCCGCCGTTCGCGCAGCAAGCCCCCGAGCAAGAGAGGTCTTTCCGGTACCGGGAGGCCCATGCAACACGATCAGTCCGTGCAACGGCAGGTTCGACCGATTCACCTTTTCCCGCAGTGTGAAATTCAGGATCGCCTGAGACAGAAGTCTGTCTTTCTGCGACGCGTCCACGATCACCGCATCCCATTGGGCTACGAAATCAGGGTCCGGCAGGAGGCGGCTGTCGAGCACTCCCGTTGCATCGACACCACCGGATCCGGCACCCGTTGGCGGGAAATTGGCAACATGGCCATCGCCATTCTGGTTACTATCCATCAATGATCTTTTCATTTCGCACTCCATTCGGTTCACAGTGAAACGTTCAGCAGGCCTAGCAGGCGTGCGTGTACAGTAAACAGTAAACACCTTTCGCGCAAAAATCAAGGTGCCGCGCGGATTTTTCAACGGTCGGGGTCGAACGGGTGATTGCCACCCGGTGATTCATTCTCACTGCATGTGATTGCCCAGTTCCAGACCCGCCGGTACGATCACCGTCTGTTTCCTGTTTAGTTAACGGGCGCAGCGCCTTCAACTTGACCGACGCGGCTTGGAGCGCCACATGCCAAATGAAGCTGACACATGCCGCCGATACGTCGTCCCGCGGCTACAGGCCGCAGGATGGGAGAACGCGCCGTGTCGCATCACCGAGCAGGTGACGTTTACGGATGGGAGAATTGTCGTCACCGGACAACGAGGTCGCCGCCGTCCTGGCAAGCGGGCCGACTACATCTTGAGATATCGATCCGACTTGGCCATCGCCGTTGTCGAAGCAAAGTCTACCTATGCCACACCGCGCGCCGGACTTCAGCAAGCCAAGGAATATGCAGAAATATTGGGGCTGAAGTTTGCCTATGCTACGAACGGACACGGCATCATTGAGTTCGATTTCGTCACAGGTTTAGAACGCGAACTTGACGCCTTCCCGACGCCTGAACAGCTTTGGGCGAGACTGACGGCGACCGAATCTTTATCGACTAGCGCAACGGGCACACTGCTAGCCCCCGCATATCATCTGAGCGGAAAATCACCGAGGTACTATCAAGAAATCGCCATCAATCGATCCGTTCAAGCAATTGCGCAGGGGTGTCCCCGTATTTTGCTGACGATGGCAACTGGCACCGGTAAGACGGTAGTGGCGTTTCAAATCTGCTGGAAACTGTGGTCATCACGATGGAACCGCACAGGAGAACATCGGCGACCCCGGATTCTTTACCTTGCCGACCGGAACATTCTCATCGACGACCCGATGGCAAAGACGTTCGCTCCCTTTGCTGATGCTCGCTGGAAGATCGAAAACGGTCGAGCGATTCAGAGTCGAGAAATGTATTTTGCGACGTATCAATCGATCGCACGCGACGCGAATCGGCCCGGACTTTATCGTGAATTCGCGCCTGACTTTTTTGACTTAATTATTGTTGATGAATGTCATCGCGGCAGCGCGCGGGACGATAGCAACTGGCGAGAGATACTGGAATACTATAAGCCCGCGATTCAGTTGGGCATGACCGCTACGCCGCGCCGGCAGGATAATGCCGACACTTACAATTATTTCGGCGAACCGATTTACACGTACAGCCTACGCCAAGGGATTGAAGACGGCTTCCTTGCTCCGTATCGGGTTCACCGCATCGTCACCACTTGGGACGCCGCTGGCTGGCGACCAAGTCAGGGTGACCTAGACCGATATGGTCGCGAGATTCCCGATGAGGAATACCAGACGAACGACTTTGAGAGGCGTGTGTCATTGCGGGCACGAACACAGGCTGTGGCTAAGCATCTGACGGCGTACCTGCGCCGAACCGACCGATTCGCCAAGACCATCATCTTTTGCGTTGATCAGGAACACGCCGGAGAGATGCAGCGAGAGCTCAACAATCTCAACGCTGATTTGGTCCGCGACAATCCCGACTACGTCTGCCAAGTCACCTCGAATCAGGGTGATGTCGGGCTCGGGCACCTAAGTCACTTTCAGGATCTCGAACGTCGCACGCCGGTAATTCTAACAACGTCACAGTTGCTTACGACCGGCGTCGATGCGCCGACAGTCCAGAATGTGGTGCTAGTACGGACGATCAACTCGATGACTGAATTCAAGCAAATCATCGGCCGCGGAACGCGAGTCAGGGACGACTACGGCAAGCTGTTCTTCAGCATTCTCGATTACACGGGATCAGCAACGCGCATGTTTGCGGACGCGGACTTCGACGGCGATCCAACCATCGAAACCGAACAGACGATCAACGAGGATGGTGAGCCGACAGGCGAAGAGGAGGTGTTAACACCCGAAACGGGGCAGACGGATAACGGTAGCGGCGGCGAATTGCCGCCCGACGAAGACCAGCAGGAAGGTCGGCAGAAGTTCTATTATGACGGCGGCCAGGTCGAGATCGCGGCGCATCTCGTCTACGAGCTTGATCCCGATGGCAATCAGCTTCGCGTCGTTCAGTTCACCGACTACACCGCAGATAAGGTGCGCTCGCTGTATCGGAATGCAGCGGAGCTTCGCGGCGAATGGGCCAATCCTGACAGGCGTAGTGACATTATCCGGAGGCTTGATGAGCGCGGCATCGATTTCGACCATCTGGCGGAGGCTGCAAATCAACCGGATGCCGATCCGCTGGATCTACTTTGCCATCTGGCCTTCAATGCTCCGCTGCGCACCCGGCGCGAACGGGCCCAGCGTTTGAGGTCCGAGCGCCAAGACTTTTTTGCTCAATACGGCGCCGAGGCTAGACAAATTCTGGATGCTCTGCTCGACAAATACACCGAGCATGGCACGGCGCAGTTTGTGATTCCCGATGTCTTACGGGTACCGCCAATCAGCGATCGCGGCAATGTCATTGAAATTGCTCAACGATTTGGCGGAGTCGATCAACTCCGACACGCAGTGGTCCAACTCCAGACGTTGCTGTACTCAGCGGCATGATCCTAACTGATGACATACGATGGATTCCTCTAATAAATTGTGGAAGTTAAGAAGATGACGAAAAAGAACGCGACCAAGACCCACGTTCCAAAAACAACGGCGCAACAATTGAGCACCTTAATAAAATCTGCCCGCGACATCATGCGTAAGGACAAGGGACTTAATGGCGACCTTGATCGCCTTCCATTGCTTACGTGGATTATGTTCCTCAAGTTTCTGGATGATCGTGAGAAACTTGGCGAAGCTGAAGCGTCGATCGGCGGCACGAAGTACAAGCCAGCGGTCGAGGGTCCTTACCGCTGGCGCGATTGGGCCGCAAACAAAGACGGCATCACAGGAGACGCACTTATTGCCTTTATCAACCAGGACGAAGCCGTTCGGCCTGACGGAAAACGTGGGGCGGGGTTGCTGGCGTACCTGCGCGCCCTGCAATCAACGAATGGTGACCGCAGGCGTGACGTAATCGCAACGGTGTTCGATGGCGTTACTAACCGCATGATTTCCGGCTATCTCATGCGAGATGTTGTCAACCTGATCGATGGTATTCATTTCGATTCTTCCGAGGAAATCCACACGCTCGCTCGTCTATATGAATCGATGCTTCGTGAGATGCGCGATGCAGCAGGCGACTCAGGCGAGTTTTATACACCCCGTCCAGTAATCCAATTCATGGTGTCTGTGACTAATCCACAATTGGGCGAAGTGGTTCTCGACCCGGCCTGTGGAACCGGCGGATTTCTCGCCGAGGCATACGCTCATTTGGAAAAGCAGGCACAGACGGTGCAACAACGTAAGGTGTTACAGGAGAAGAGCATTCGTGGCGGAGAAGCGAAGCCTCTTCCCTACATGCTTTCGCAGATGAATCTTTTGCTCCATGGGCTGGACTCTCCGGCAATCGAGTACGGAAATAGCCTTGCCATGAAGATCACCGAGCTTGGACCCAAAGACCAAGTGGATGTAATCCTGACCAATCCACCATTCGGAGGCGAGGAGGAAGCTGGCATTCGAAGCAATTTCCCAGCGGATAAGCAGACCAGCGAAACCGCGCTCTTGTTTCTTCAGCTCATTATGCGAAAGCTCCGTCGTCCAAGTGTGGGCCATGATAAAGGTGGCCGTGCAGCGATCGTTGTTCCTAACGGAACCTTGTTCGGCGATGGGGTCGCGGCACGAATAAAAGAAGAACTCCTTAAAGAATACAACTTGCACACGGTCATCAGGTTGCCTTTTGGAGTGTTTTCACCCTACGCCGACATTCCGACAAATCTGCTTTTTATCGACCGTTCCGGTCCTACCAAGGACATTTGGTTCTACGAACTGCCGATGCCTGATGGACGCAAGAAGTATTCCAAGACGAACCCACTAAGAGTCGAAGAGTTCTCTGAATGCATTAAGTGGTACCAGCTGAAGCGGCGTCGAGAAACGGACCAAGCATGGCGAGTTCAGGGCGTGGACATCATCAAATATGGCGCAGACGGAACGGTTATTTCGTGTAACTTAGACTTGAAAAACCCTCATAGCACCGAGGCGCTCGAACACCGCCCTCCCGCTCAGTTAGCAGACGAGATTCTTGCCGAGGAGCGACGAATCGTGGAGATCATGAATGAGATAAAAAACGAACTTGCGGAGGTCCGAGAATGACCACTGCAAATGGTTGGCCAGCCGTCCAACTCGGCGATGTTCTCGTGAAAAACGAGCGCATGGTCACGTTAATGCCCGACGAGCAGTATCGAGAAGTCACCATTCGTTTATGGGGCAAGGGAGTAGTGCTGCGACGAATTGTAAACGGAGCCGCAATCGCCTCTGAGCGCAGATGCCAGGTCGCCTTTAATCAATTCATCCTTTCCCGAATCGACGCGCGAAACGGGGCAACAGGTCTTGTTCCGAAGGAGCTTGATGGCGCCGTTGTAACCAACGATTTTCCGTCTTTCGAGACCGATGCGGCGGCACTGCTCCCTGCTTTTCTTGGCTGGCTCAGTAAAACACCCAGCTTTTTGGACATGTGTCGTCGGGCGAGCGAAGGGACGACGAATCGGGTTCGTCTAAAGGAGGACAGATTTCTGCGCTTAACGATCCCATTGCCACCGCTAGCGGAGCAGCAACGAATCGTTTCGAGAATAGATCGTGCGGCTTCCAAGATAGAGGAGGCGAGACAGTCGGTGAATAGAATTGAGGCCGGCTGGCGCGCATTGCTTCGCAGCGCATTCTCCGAAATCACAGCTAGCTCGACCCGCAACAAGATGGGTGCGATTGCTCCGCTAGTTCGTCGAAGGGTAGAGCCTCGGTTTGGCGACGAGTACGCTGAACTAGGCATTCGCTCGTTCGGAAAGGGCAGTTTCCATAAGCCTTCGCTCGACTACCTCTCGATTGGGTCGAAGCAGCTCTATCGGATTTATCCGGGCGACCTCGTCTTCAATAATGTGTTTGCCTGGGAAGGTGCGATTGCCGTCGCTCAACCAGAGGACGAGGGAAGAGTTGGCTCGCACCGCTTTATTACTTGTGTCCCGACAGATGGGGTAGTTACAGCCGATTTTCTGTGGTTTTACTTCCTGACTCCTGAGGGGCTCACGCGAATCGGTGAGGCATCACCCGGTGGAGCAGGACGTAATAGGACATTAGGGCTAGAAAAGCTTGCCGACATCGAAGTACCGGTTCCGGCGTATGGACAACAACTCCGATTTGGGCGCCTTCTTACGAGAGTGCGAGCGATGCAATCTTCGCGAAGCGATAGCAACAAGAAACTAGATGCCTTCATTCCATCGATCCTCGACCGTGCATTCCGAGGAGCGATGTAACATGGCCAAGAACAAACGAGATAAAACGTTTGGACAGTTCCTTCGTGAGAAACGAATTAAAAAGGGCTTCAGCCTTCGGAAATTTGCCGAACTAGTAGGGGTCAGCCCGACCTACCTGTCTCAGGTTGAACAGGATAACGTTGATCCGCCGACCGCCGATCGAGTAAAGAGAATGGCGGAATTGCTCGGTGAGAGCGTGGACGAATGGACCGCCCTCGCCGGGAGGCTCACGGAAGATCTTCCCGACATCATTCGCGAATCCCCAACCGCGGTTCCTGACTTGCTTCGAGCAGTGCGTGGAATGACGGCAGACCAGTTACGAAGACTTCGCGATGACGCGGAACGCATGAAGAAAGAGAAGTAGGCTATGCGCAATCGATCCTCTACAACGGCAAATAAGCTCCGATTTATGAAGGACCAAGAGTTTGAAGACGAAGCGGCGCTTCTTTCGGCGGAATACGGAAACAAACATGGCCTGGTAACTGCTCCGCCGATCCCTGTTGATGAAATGGTCGAATTGTATCTCGGGCTTTCCCTTGAATTCCATGACATGCAGAAGCTCTTCGGTGTTGACGATGTGCATGGGGCCCTTTGGGTCAATGAGAAGCGCGTAGGTATCGATCGCCGGCTTGACCCTTCGAGTAATCCCGCCATGTTGGGCCGCTATCACTTCACGTTGGCCCATGAAGCCGGCCATTGGCGATTGCACCGGCAGCTTTTTCAGCGCCGTGCTAACCAGCACGCTCTTTTTGCCGAGAACGTTCCGCGCCCGGAGTACATTTGCCGCTCAAGTGATACGGAACCCATCGAGTATCAGGCGAATCGCTTTGCTTCGTGCTTATTAATGCCTCGCGAAATGGTAAAGCGATCATGGCATGAGTGGAGAGAAGGCATGGAGCCGATCTATCTCGCGGACCTTCGAGCAAAGGGTGGGAATGACGGCAGTGACGAATCCATAATGGAAGATGCCATACGACCGTTCGCCGCTAAGTTCCGGGTATCTCCTACTGCAATGCGAATTCGCACCGAAAGCATGAAGTTATTGTTTAGGAGACGGGAAGCATCGCTTTTCGCTTGAGCCGGGACCGGGCAATAACGGTCAGCCTGACGAATTCCGGTGAAGGTCAGCAATAAAGATGGGATTACACGAATGCGAAGGAACGCAAAGCGCATCACTAGGGAACAGCTTTTAGGCGAAACCGCCGTGCAATTCATTGGCCGACGTTTTCTGGAAATGGGCTTCCCATGGCATCCGACCAACGCACCGCTTGATGCCGGAATCGATGGCTTCGTCGAAGTCCGTGACCTCCAAAGCGGTGAGGCTACTAATGCATGGATCGCTGTGCAGAGCAAGGGACGGACAACACTGGAAAAGGAAACGGACACTTCCTTCGAGTTTACGTGCGCACCCCGCGACCTTGATTACTGGCGTCGGGGGAACATGCCGGTCCTTTTGGTCGTCTCACGGCCAGAACAAAATGAAGCTTGGTGGGTCTCAGTTAAGGACTACTTTCGAATCGACCCCGCTCGCCAACAGACGCGACGCATATTTTTCGACAAGAATAACAACGCGCTTGCAACGTTTGCTGCCGATCATCTTCTGCAACTTGTGCAGGCCGCTGGTGCAGGTACGTATTTCCGGCCAGCACCCAAGCGGGAGCGCCTGTATACAAATTTGCTCGAAGTTACTCGCCTTCCACGGCTCATTTATCGAGCTGACACGCCATTACGCGATCCCGCGGAATTTCGTGAACAGTTAAAGAAGCGAATGGAATATCCACCGCGTGAGTGGCTCTTCGACCAGAAGCGTATTTATAGCGTTCACGATTTGCGGGATGAGCCTTGGGCCTCGGCGTGCAACATTGAAACCGTGGATTGGTTTGAGTCGGACAAGTGGGCGTCGTCTGACAATCCGGACGATCGGCGGTTGTTCGTTTGGATGCTCAATGAATGTCTTCGCAGCTTCGTTGGTAAGATCGGCATGCGATACAGCAAGCTGGATAACGCACTTTACTTCAAGAAGACAGTAGACCTCTCACCGAGGGTAAAGCGTTATCGAAGCCGACAGCAGGCCACTGAGCGGGACGTGTTCCGGGAATACCGCTCAAAGACAGATCCCTCGAAGATATTCTACTACCGTCACGTCGGGTTCGAGCCGCGCTTCCGTCACTTCGATGGGCGCTGGTGTCTTGAGATCAACCCTACATATCTTTTCACATCCGACGGGGAAAAGACCCATCCTTACAACCAAGAATATCTTGCCAAAATCAAGACCATCGAGGGAAGTGGTGCTGTAGGTGGCAGCGTCGTCATGTTCGGAGCGTTGCTTCGCGATCGTGAGGGGCTTTTCGCCGACAACTACCCTCATCTGGGCTTTGGTCAACTACTCGATGCCGAATTAGACGTGGGCATCGACGACAAATTATGGTCGAAGGATGACAAAAAGCAGGCACTGGAGCAACCAATGGATGACGCAGTTGAATTGACGGATGCAGAACTCAAAGCTGGCGAGATGACGCTTTTTGGCGAGACAGAAGATGCGAAGGAGGTTCCGTGAAGCTGCACTTCATTGACGAGCCTGAAATGGAGTTCGGTGGCGCGGGCCGACATATCGACATCCGGCACGGACTAACTGAGCACGGGCCGCTTGACCGAGGTTTGCCAACTGCGCCACAAACCGTCCGGGTCGGCGTTGTCGGTGCTGCCCAAGATGTGGAAAGACTCCGAACATGGATTGACCGTTGCCGCATCGGCATTGATGCGAAGAAATCTAAACGGACTACGCTTTTTGTCGGATTCCCCGGATTCGGAGGAAGTGGCACGTTATGTGACTTTATAGTGGATGATCGCCTGACCGACCTCATTTCTGGCGCCGACCTCCGAGATATTTGCGAAGCAGACGACGTCAAGTTTTGCATGGCGTCTACCGACCGATATCGGCAAGGGGCCGCCGATCTTATTGAAAAGGCGAACGCCAATGTTGTACTGTGTCTGCTCCCGGAAGAATTTGTGCGAAGAATCGACGTGCCCGCGGTGCCTGAAACGGGACCACGATCGCGGCGGCGGCGGAACCGTGATGATGAAATTGTCTGGCACGACGTTTTTAAGGCTGACGCGCTACAGCTTGCGCGCCCGGTGCAGGTCGTCCGACCTGCAATCTATAGCGGAGGCGTTCGCCGCTTTACCCGTGACGGCACAGCCGTTCGCGAAATGCAGGACGAAGCAACGCGTGCGTGGAATTTTTTTTGTGCTCTTTACTATAAGGCGGGCGGAATCCCTTGGCGCCTCGCCAGAGAGTCCACGGACCTGATGACGTGTTACATGGGAATCAGTTTCTACCATGATCCCGCCTCGGAAACGCTCCGAACTAGTGTGGCTCAGGTGTTTAACGAACGCGGCGAGGGCATGGTTGTACGCGGGGGACCTGCATTACTCGACGACCGCGATAATACGCCGCATCTTTCGCCCCAAGACGCAGAGCAGTTACTTGCACAGGCGGTCGAGGCGTTTCGCCGGGAACATCGAACGGCGCCGGCACGGCTGGTTTGCCACAAAAGTTCTTACTTCAGCAATGCGGAGTTAGAAGGTTGTGCGTCCGCTGTCAAGCAGCTTCGCCTTGATGCTTACGATCTTCTATCGCTGCGCCCGTCGCACACCCGACTATACCGCGCCCATAGTTATCCACCGTTAAGGGGTACGGCCGTCATCCACACAGAAGGTTGTTTGCTATACACCCAAGGAAGCGTGGACTTCTATCGCTGTTATCCGGGACTTTATGCTCCTCGCACGCTTGACGTGCAACTCGACCATGCAGAAGCGGGCGAAGTCGCGCTACTTACTGAATTGCTCGCATTGACGAAGATGAACTGGAACAGCACCGAACTCATCAATCTCGAACCTATCACACTCTCCGCGGCACGAAGCGTAGGTGGAATTCTGCGCCATGTCCCTCACAATCGCACCACGCAGTCTCGTTTTTCATTTTTCATGTGACGGGAAATCTTGCTTCGGGCTCTCTGGCAACTGAACATTTGGCCTCCGAAAATCGGCCAGATCTTTCCTTGTTGCTCAGGGTTCCGGCCATCGTCCGACGACCTTGCCGATGCGAACGACGCTCAACAGATCCAGATCGTGCCGAGCTCCATCCGCCGTAACGACCCGGGCTTTTGAAGGCAGGAGGCAGACTCGCCCAAACCAACCCTGGGCCTCCCAGCCGTTCCAGGAATAGACGGCGGCGATGCCTTCGCGAAATTCCCACACCGGAATGTTCCGCAGAATAATCGACTGGCCGGAGCTTTCGGCTTCGAGTGCGTAGATATCGTGGCCCTTGCCGAAGCGCTTTGGAATACACCTTCCCCAATCCTCTTGCCAGTCCTCGTCGGGTTCGGCTTTGCCGCCGTCGCGGATGCGGCCGATCAGCGGCGTGCCGCGATCTTCGGTTTTCACTTCCTTCGGAACCCAGTACACCGGATCGTTTTCCTGCCAAGGTGCCGGGCGACCCTGTGCGCCGACGTCATAGACGTGCTTGTCCTCAATCCAATCGATCCGGCCATCATCAAGCTGTTCCAGCTTGCGCAGCGAAATGCGCAACGTAACGGCAAGCAAGCGCCGCTCCGAGCGGCTCAGCACGTCGAGCGAGCCGCAAGTATTCATGTCCCGAATCGTTTGATGCGGCACGCCCGAGTATTCTGACAGATCCTTCCACCGATTAAGTCCCACCACCTCCATGCGATGGTCGAGCCATTGTGTGAGCTTCGACATCGTCTTTTCCTTTTTGGTACAAATCACTTCTTGCGGATCAGCACCCCCACGCAGAGGGCAACCCGCGCAATCTCACGGCGATGAACAGTCCGATCAGGGAACCGTCTCCGATCGGGATTGACCTTTTGCAGCAACAGCACATCGCGGTCGTCGTCACTTTCGGTGACGCGACTGAAATAGCATTCTTCATTGGTAAACCAAATGAGGTAATCCTTCCCGAACGTGAACTGCTGTCCTTCAACAGCCTCGAACAAAACGATGGCGTTGTCCGGGTACTCAGGTGTCATCGACTCGCCATCGACGCGCACGGCAAAGTCGCCAAAGTCTTGCGGAACCTTCACGGTCCCTTGCTCGACTGCTAAACGCTCATTGCGCACGCCAGCACTGATTCCGTGATATCGGGTGACTTCGCGCAGGGGCTGCGCCATTCCCGACACTCCCACCAGGCGATCACCGCCGCGCGAAACGCGGGGCGATGCGCCGCCAGCGACATCATGTTCAAGCTCGTTTTTTCCTGCTAGACCAATTCGTGTGCGCAATTCGTCAGGCGTGGTTTTGACCGCCTCAGCCAGACGGCGAAAGTTGTCCGTGAACATCCCATGTTCCCCCGGCTGCATGAGCCGGAGGAAGCCAGACCGTTTCATGCCGATTTCGTGCGCGAAGGTTTCCTGTGACATCGCGGACTCGCGCCACAACGCCGCCAGCCGCTCGCCGGAAACCTTCACCGTCCTTGATGCGCGTTCCATATCACCAGTAAACATCATTGCTTGGAGTCCGTCAATCGAAAAACAACTCAGAGTATATTCAAAATGGATTCAAAATAGACATTTTGATCTTGACTCGGACAGAAGTGTTAGGTTAATGTTATACCCATCGAATTGCAACAAAAAAAGAGGTGTCGCTTGCGCTCCAGCCATTTAACCCGTTTCGTTTCCCGATACGTTCCGCACTCCAGCCTTGAGCGTTTGTGCTTTGGCGCGCCTGCCAACAAACACGAAGAGCATGAGGGCCAAAGCGTATACCACTTCCATCCCGGTCAAATCTTTGGAGTTGTTTGGTGGCGGAGGTTTCCGGCAGATCGTCAACACCGTGCCGTCGCGATTGTCCAAGCCCTGCGAGACGATCAAAGCGGGCATGACTTGCCAGGCATTCACTCGGCCGTGGCCGTTCATGCCATCGTAGATCAGCACGGGCCGGCAGGACAGAACGGAACGGTTGATTTGCTGCTCGACCTAATCGAAGACGTGAAAGCCCGCGGGCAAGACCCGGCGAAATTGCCGCCGAAATACTGGACGAAAGTCGTTCATCGCATTCTCCTCCATCCGCACGTTCGGACCCACAGCTTGACCAAGTAATTCCATGCCCAAGTTGATCGATTCCAACGCGCCCGCCGTATCCCCTCGTCGCGCGAGGTCCCGCCGGTTATTGCGGCTGGCGCTCGGTGTGATGGGGATGTGGGCGATCCTTCCAACGCTTGTCGGCCATCGCGTCGTCGTCATCAATACATCGCCGAGCGTGGCGCCCGGTCTGTATCTTTGGTCGGCGAACGAGCCCACCGTGGGGCAAATCATTGATTTTCGGATACCGGATTTCGCGAGGCCCTACGTTCAGGGACGCACCGGGAACAACGGCGGGGACTGGTACATCCTCAAGCCCATCGCCGCCGGTCCGGGAGATCGCGTTGACACGACCGGTGAATGGCTCGTCATCAACGGTCATAAGTTGGCACCGATGCCGCCACCAACGGACAGCAGCGGCCGTCCACTTCCAGTCTGGCGGCAGTCGCGCGTGCTTGGTGCTGACGAATTCTTCGTTTTCTCTGATCGGATTCCCAACAGCTTCGATAGCCGTTGCTATGGTCCCATTCGCAGGCAGCACATCGAGACAGTCCGCCGCGCCCTGATAACGTGGTGACTGCTGTAGCCGTGCGCGTCCAATCGGGACTTTCCTTATCGCTGGTGTGGCGGTGGAATTGATTTGCGTCCTACCGGAGCAGGTAACGTGCCAGCAGTTTTCACGTTGAACTCGCAATCTGGTTGCTCCGAATGCTATTGCGTTCTTGAAAGCATCTGCGGCAGTGTCAAATCGACCTCAAGCCTTTCGCGTTGAAAAGCTGCTTGGGTTTCGGCGCGCTCGCCGGGCACACACCCCGGAGGTTCTTCCTTCCCGACATCGCGAGTTTCTAGTTTTTTGGGGCAAATCCTCCATTTGCGACGAGGCGGAATAGCCGCTCATACCCCGGAAGTCGGAGGGGTATTGATGCGAAGCTCGAAGAGTTCTGTTCCCCCGCATCATGCGGCGATTTTATTCGCGCATGGCCGTCAGTTTATGAACGCAAGTTACCGCGAGCGAGCCGTCTCCCACGGCAAAGCCTACTCGTTTGGTCGAACCCGCGCGGATATCACCAGCGGCGAGAATCCCGGGGATGGTCGTTTCCAATGTACACGGCTCACGCTCCCGCAATGGCCATCGGCCTGAGAGACGAGCGTCCGTGCCCGTCAGAATATATCCGAGGGTATCTCTTGCGATCGCTGTCGGAAGCCAAGAACAACCGGGGTCGGCGCCGATGAAAACGAAAACGGCGGATACGAGCAGCGTTTCGCATGCATCGCCCATATCCCGACGCGCGCCATCTGGGTTGGATACTCGGAGCGTGACGCTTTCCAATCGTCGCTCGCCATGCACGGCTGCGATTTCAATTCCTTCATGCAGGGAAATATTGGGAGCGGAACGGATCCGAGCCATTAGATAATCTGACATTCCTGGCCCAAGGTGCTTTTGAATCAACATGTGAACTTTGCGGTCTCTGCAGTAGTCGGCCAGAAACATGGCGGCCTGTCCCGCCGAGTTCCCCGCGCCGACGACGGCTACGTCCTGCTTGTCATAGAGCATCCCTTCGACGGCAGTGCACACGTAATGAATTCCGGCCGATTCAAAACGCTCGGCACCTTCGGCATCAAGGCGCCGCCAATCCACGCCCGTCGCGATCAGAATTGTGTGAGCTCGAAGCACTGTGCCATAGTCAAGGTGTAATGCGTGCAAATCATCCGGTTTTGCGGCGGGTTCAATCCGCTCAACGGTGACCGGAGCAACCATCTGAGCTCCGAATTTAAGCATTTGAATGACGCTCCGCATCGCCAGTTCGGCTCCAGACAACCCACTGGGAAAGCCCATGAAGTTTTCAATCTTGGATGATCCTCCGGCTTGGCCGCCGGGTCCAAGCCGGTCGAGCACGATCGTTGAAACTCCCTCCGAGGCGGCATAGACCGCAGCGGCCATCCCCGCCGGACCGGCACCGATAATAGCCAGATCGACTTCCTTAGTGGGAAGTTCACGCCATATGCCGGTGCCTTGCGCCACTTCCCGAAGACTTGGATTGATGAGGAGCCGACCGCCGGCGAGTTCGACGACCGGCGATTTTTGTGGCGACCCCCAGTTTGCAAACAGCATTTTTCCTTGTTCGGAGGCCGAGTCGTGCCACACGAACGGTACGAAGTTCTTGAAAAGGAATTCGCGGATACGCATCGTATCCCGACATTTCCCCGGCCCGACCACTTTTAGTCCCAATACGCCCGCTCCGACCGCAAGTCGCCGGCGCTCTTGAGCGGCAATCAACAGTTTTTCGCCGATATGCGGTATTTTGTTCAGCGTCTCGCGCAATCGTGGTCCGGGAACGCGCATCAATGTCGTCCTGCCGCGGGCAATGCAGGTCACGCTCACCGGCCGGCGTGTCAGCAAATCAATGTCCCCAGCGAACTCGCCTGGACCATAAGTCACGACGTGCCGATTCTCGTTAGAAGGGTTGAGTATCTCGATGGCACCGGATTCGACCACGAACAAATCCAGATCTGCATCCCCGGCTTGGAAGACCGTCTGGCCATCCGCAAACGAGCATGAAATCGCGAGCGACTTGATCGCTGCAAGGTCGCTCGCGTCAAGCCGCAGGAATGCTTTGTTATCAGTCTCTGTCGGCGGGTCATCGTTCATTCAGTGCCTCATTGTGTGCTCCGCGTTGTTTAATCGTCCGCACTAGATATCGCCTTTCGAAAAATGCTCAATACGGAAAATGGTCGCCAAACATGGGGCGTCAGGGCAGCCTGTTTGTTTTGTTCATGCCATTTTTGGGGGTTTGATTTATCGTGCGATTGCCACTTGAAAATCCTTCCCTTCCCAACCCCCTTGCCACAAAAATGTGAGGACGATGCCGGCGCCAGCCTGGAGTTGGTCAGTCGGCAAATCTCCGAACCAGCAATCGAATCCCGTATCACGCGTTACCAGGTCATTGGCCGTCCTCCACCCATCAAAGCTCCAATGAATTTTCGCCGCTTTGTCGGTGATGATGCGGAGCGTTTTCCCTTGGGCGATCCGTTGCGGCTGGTGAGCGAGCGTCCACATTTCAATCTTGCCGCCTGTTCCCGCCTTGGCGTAGCGCTGATAGACGGGCTCGATGCGGTCAAAACAAACCCCGTCCTTCTGGCTGCGCACCAAGCTGACATACTCCGCGTGTGCCCAGCACAACGGCATAGCCGAGCCGGTTGGGCCGCCGCGCTTCATTTTTGCCTTTGGCAAATCGTCCGCGTCCCAGAGCTGTTCTGGCAACATACCACCCATGTTCGCGAATTTTTCCATTGCTTCGATATACGGCGACGGATTGCGTCCGGCAGCCAGTTCGTAATGGGCGCGTTCGCCCGTCAAAATCGGCCAGCAGCGGCCTTCTCCAGAGCCGTCGTAGGCGCTGCCGTCGGCCTTTTGTCCATAGCCATCGTGGTTATAGCGCCGCCAAGACGGGCCTTGGGGCAGGTCGCGTTTGAGCACTTGATCAATCACGGCGAGGGAATCGACTATCACCGGGTCATTCGCGGCACGGACTCCGAGCCGGACAAGATGAAGAAAATCGCCGCCGACGATGTTGCGGGCGGGATGCTGGCCGCTGCTGCCGTTGGCTAGAAAAATTTCGGCTTCATCCGGGTTCGATGAAGCCACGGCTTGTTTGGGATCGGCGGGTGTAATGCGTACGTAGTGTCGCGGTTTGCCCTTCACGAGTTCGCCCCGGCTCGTGACCGTCCATTCTTCCAGGTGCGTCGAAATCCAGTCGGCATAATCCAACAAAAAGTCCGCCGCATGTTTGTCCTTTCTGTCGCGCGCAAATTCAGCCGCGCACACCAGGCTGGCGATGATCGTCGCCAGCGTCGAAGGCGAGTAACCGGAATTCTCTTCCCAACGCTCCTGCGCGGTCACCGGCCCGTGCAGGATCACGTACCGCACGGCGCGCGAAACCAGCGTCCAAGGATCGAATTGCCGGAGCGCATCCGCTCGCTGCAATCGCCAGGCGAGCAGAATCGGCACCACCACCTCGTCCAGTTGAATTCCTTTCCAGTAAGCCTCGCCCGTAATCGAACTGTTTTGCGGCAGACTGCCATCGGCGGCCTGGACACACGCGAGCCAGATCAGCGCGCGCAATGGCGACTCCGTCTGCCCGCCGGCCAGCAGCGCCGTGGCGGTCTGCACCATGTCGCGTGTCCAGACGAGGTGATACCCACCGCGATCAGTGTCGTCCTTCGTATCGCCCCAAGGAATGCTCAACGAAGCCACGAACGCGCCCTGGTAGGTCTTGTCTTCATGCGCCAGCAACAAACACTGGCTCAAGCGCAACATGAAACCACCGTCTTTGGTGTGCTTGCTCAAATCAACCTCGGCCCGGGTGCGCTGCCATTGGCTGACATACTTTTCGCGCTGGTCGGCGAAAGAAGTGGCGAACGCTTGGAGGAGGTGAGTGGCCGCGCTGTGCGGAGTGTGCCCGAAGCCCACGCCCAACGTGAACTCCATTCCCTGGGACAAATCGATCTCTCCGGTCAAAGCAATGTTGCCGTCCATGGCCGTGTCGAATTCCCAATCCATTTTGAAGTTGTCCATCAAGTCCTGCCAGCCGTCGCTGAATCCAACGTAGCCGACGGAGCGTCGCGTGAAAGCAGGCGCGCAACCGAAAGACATATTGATGTCTTCGCGTTGCGCCGCGATGAGCTTCCGTTCATTCAATCCACACAACGCAGCCGAGTTGTTCTTGCCCGTGCCTTTCAGATGCGGAGCGAGCAGGGCGTAAAGACGCAGCTTGCCGCGCAGCTTTGGGTCCAAAATTTCCAGTCGCGTGCGCATCAGGAAAACCGGCGAGTGCGGATCCACGAGGATTTCCTTGACGAGGCGATAGCGCCCCTCACGGTCGGAATTAGTAATTCGATAGAAGAGCGCGTTTTGCTCCGGGTATTCGATCTTGTGGACGAGGTCGCGCCGCTCTTCGTGGCAGAATGATTCGCCGTCCGTGACGAGAAACTGCAAATCCCGCGTGTTGGGCGAATCTACATGCGGAAAATAAATTTCATCGACGATGCCGTGGCTCAACGTGAACCAGACGCTGGAACTGGTGTGATAGGCCGTGCCAATGCCGTCTTTGGCACTGGACGTCCAGCGCGGCTCAATTCCTGGTGCCCCAAAGGCAATCGAGTTTTTGTTCAAAGGTGACCTTCCCCACAAAAAGTGGGCGCGTGAGGTAGCAGCCAGACTGGGTTGGGACAGCCGGAGACACCCGCCGTGAGCTTCTGAGCCTCGGAGGGGCCCGACTTGGGTGGTGCTCGCACTCTCTAGACTGCCATCGCCGACTTTACGAATCGTTTCGTGTGGAGTCGGTCTCGATGAGTCAGGGCGTGGGGCTCGCGGCCATCTCGGAGGCCCGCGCCAGTGCTTGCGTGTCGATGTACTCCTTTATGTGCGCCACTTTGCCATCTCGAAGGGTAATGTCGAAGACCCATTCGTCCCTGTACGGCTTATTCGTAGCATAGATTTTTCCCGTAGCGACGCCGATGACCAGAACCCGGTCTCCTTGCGCCACGAATTCGGGGGGCGTTGGGTATTTCATTTCCACTTCTTTGGACGCCTTCTTAAGCACAGCCGCCAATTCCGCGTGCCCGCGGTACGTGCCTGCCAGCGGCCAGCCCTCGCCTGGAATGATCCACTCAATATCTTCGGTAACCAAGGCCAGCAGATCTTGCTCTTTGTAGCTGCCGACTGCTGCAAAGAAATCCTTCACAATCTGGACATTTTTTTCAATACTCATCAAAATTTCTCCTTTTTTCTTACATTAAGTGTGTCCGATCTAATCGGACGTTTCGGAACAATTGTTATCAGGCCAAATCACAAGGTCGCGGATCGATTACTGCTCCTTCTTGAACAAATCCTGGAAGATGAGCTGACCCCAAGTGCGGCCGCGTGCGTGTACCAGCACGCCACCCTCCTTGAGCTTGCCCAGCTTGACGGGTGCGAACCCGAGTTGTTTGGCCAAATCCGCCACGGGAGCGATCGCGTCCTCGTCGTCGCTCGACAGAAAGACGACCCGATGGCCCCCCTCGACGATCGGATCGGTCGCCAGGATGGCCGCAACCAGGTGGTTAAAACCTTTCACCAACTTGGCGCCAGTGAATGCCTTCGCAACGAAGGCGGAGGATGGAAGACCGTCCAGTTCCTCAGGTGGGACTGGAAACGAGTTCATCGCATCGATGACCGTCTTGCCTTTCCAGTTCGGCAGGGCCTTCGCAACCTCGCGATGTTCCCCGAACGGGACCGCCAAGATGATTGTGTCGGCTTCGAGTGCTTCCCGCAGCGACTTGGCGACGACCGTGGGTCCAATCGCCCGAGCCTGTGGTGCCAACGCCTCCGGCGGCCGGCGGCTTGCGACGCTAACGTCGATTTTTTTACGGGCGAAGGCGTGGGCCAAGGCTTGGCCTATCTTGCCGAATCCTACAATTGCATATTTCATAATCGTTTTCCGATCTCGTGTTAGAACTAACATTTGATAAACGTGGTCGGGCCAGGCACGGGACTGCGCCGAGGTTAGACCTGCGCCATGCCCCCATCGACGGCAAGATCCACGCCGGTGATGTAAGAACTTTCATCAGAGGCAAGGAACACGACGGCAGCCGCAATTTCCTCGGGTTTGCCCCTGCGACCCATTGGAATCTGTGAGGTGAACTGTGCGACTGCCTGCTCGGCTTGTTCAGCGGTAAGGCCCGTCGTCGTCGCTAACGCCGGGGTATCGATTGCCCCGGGGCTCATCGAATTCACGCGGATCTTGCGGTCTTTCAGCTCCATCGTCCAGCCGCGCGCGAAGTTGCGCACAGCCGCCTTGCTCGCGGCGTAAGCGGTAAACCCTGGGAGTCCCAACACGTTTGAGACTGAAGAGTTCAGGATAATCGAGCCGCCGTCTTTGAAGAGGGGAAGGGCCTTCTGCACCGTAAAGAACATTCCCTTTACGTTCACGTCGAAGGTCTTGTCGAAGTGAGTCTCGGTCGCCATTGCAAGCGGTGCGACTGTGCCCGCGCCCGCGTTCGCGAAGAGCACATCAATGTGACCATGTTTCTCTTTCACGACCGCATTGAGCCGGTCCAGATCTTCCAAGCGCGACACGTCGCCCACGACCGTTGTGATGTTTCTCTTGATGAAGTCTGCGGCCTCCTTCAGCTCTTTCTCTCGTCGCCCGGTGATCACGACGTGCGCACCTTCTTCCACGAAGCGCTTGGCAGTGGCCAAGCCAATCCCGCTGCTTCCGCCTGTGATAACCGCAACTTTTCCAGCCAATTTTTGTCCGTTGTTGTTGCTCATTTGCTTTCTCCTTTTATTTAAGGTTGTTAAATAAATCTTCGCATCAGAGTTGCGCAAGGCCACCGTCAACGGCGACCTCGCTGGCGGTCATGAAGCTGCTGTCGGATGACGCGAGGAAGACAGCCGCCGCTGCGATTTCCGACGGATCGGCCATGCGTTGCAGCGGAGTCATGGCGGCGTAGACCTTCTGGCCCTCCTCGCCTAGCGCTGCCTTCGCGAGTTCAGTCGCAGTCGCCCCGGGCGAGAGCACGTTGACCCGAATGCCAGTGCCCTTCAGGTCCGCCGCCCAGGTCCGTGCGAGGTTGCGCACGGCCGCCTTGCTGGCGCTGTAGGCGGTCATTCCTGGAGCGCCCGTAGTGCCCGCGCTTGATCCGGTCAGGATGATCGAACCGCCCTTGGTCATCAGCGGCAGCGCCTTCTGGACCGTGAAGATCGTACCCTTCACATTGGTGTCGAAGGTTTCGTCAATGTGCTCGGCGGTGATCTTGCCGAGCGGAAGCGGGCTTCCCGCTCCGGCATTGGCGAAGACGATGTCGAGGGTACCGCGCTCGGCCTTCACCGCCGCGTAGAGTCGGTCGAGGTCGGCCGGATAGGAGACCGAGCCCTTCACCGCGCGGGCATTGGGTCCGAGCTTGGCCACAGCGGCGTCGAGCTCTTTCTGCCGGCGGCCGAAGATGAAGACAAAGGCGCCCTCCTCGATGAAGCGCTTTGCGGAGGCGAGGCCGATGCCTGTAGCGCCGCCGGTAATGACGGCGGTCTTTCCAGTTAGTCTGTTCATGTCATGCGTCCTTATGTTGGAGGGGCGTCGATAAACGCGCCGGGGACTGCCGTGCCGTGAAGAAGTCTCGATCCGGTTTTTTTCGAGCCGACCTCAGGCGACCAGCGGTCGCACGCCGTAACGCTAAGGGACTCTAGACGTATCAGCGCTAACCCGACTATTGGCTATACGGTTGAACTTGGCCTCCACCCCTGGGTTGAGGAGCGTCAGGGAAGCCGTATTAAGCCGCGGTTGAGGGCCTGTGTGACCGCCTGTGTGCGGTCGTCGCAGCCGAGCTTGGTCATGATGTGGTTGATGTGAGTTTTGACGGTGGACTCGCTGACGAACAGGTCGGCCGCGATTTCCTTGTTCGCCCGGCCAGCCGCCATGCGGTTAAGCACTTCCAGTTCCCGGCGGGTGAGTTCGGCCGCCCCAACTCGCCCGGCCAACCGTGCCACGAGTGCTTCGGACACGCGTGTCTCACCGCGGCTCACCCTCCGGATGCAATCGGTGAACTCGTTCAAAGACGTATCCTTGAGAAGGTACCCGCGGGCCCCGGCCCGCACCGCTTGGTAGAGGTCCTCGTCGGTGTCGTAGGTGGTGATGATGATGATCTGAGCGGCCGGAAACTCCGCCCGGACTGCGGCGACCACCTCGGCCCCGCCGAGGCCGGGCATGCGGAAGTCGATCAGGGCGACATCGGGGACATGCTTGCGGTAGGCGGCGACTGCCTCCGGGCCGTCGCTCGCCTCGGCTACGACCGCCATGTCTTCTTGATCCTCTAGCATGGCCGTTAACCCACGGCGGACGACCGGGTGGTCGTCGGCGATCAAGAGGCGGATTTTCGTTGGACCGCTCATTCCTTTTCCTCCTCGGCCGGTACGACGACTGTCACGACGGTCCCGCCGCCCAGCGTGCTATCCACGGTCAAGGTACCGCCGATCCGGTCAACCCGTTCACGCATGCCGGTTATCCCGAACGTAGTCGGCCGGTCGGGAAGTTGCGTGTCAAACCCGCCACCATCGTCGCGGACTGTGAGCCGGATTAAGGCTGCGTCGAATGTTAAATCGATACTGATCAGGCTCGCTTGGGCGTGTCGCAGGCTGTTCGTTAACGCTTCCTTGGCGACCCGATATAATTCTTCCTCGACCTTGGCAGCCAAGGGACGGGTCCGGCCGTGGACGTGGACGGCGACGGTCGGCCCGCCGTCGTCCGGATGCCCGGCCAATCGATTTAGGGCCTGGGTCAGGTCGCCGCCGTCGAGGGGCAACGGCCTCAAGGCCCGTACCGACCGGCGGGCCTCATCCAAACCGTCCCGCGCCACCTGGAGGGCGTCGAGGACGCAGGCCTGGGCCTTTTCCGGCCGGCGCGCGGCTGCGTTTTTAGCGGCCTCAAGGAAGGTAACCACCCCGACAAATGCCTGGGCCAAGGTGTCATGGATCTCTCTGGCCAGACGGTTGCGCTCCCCAAGAACGGCGGCCTCCCGCTCGGCTGAACGAGTACGGGCAGCCCGCTCTCGCTCAGCCGTGATCGCGGCATCACTCGCCTGCTCGGCAAGACGGCCGAGTCGGACGGCCAAGGCGATCTGATTGGCCAGCGCCTGGGCTAAGTCAATCTGGTCCGACGTGAACGCCTCTGGCCGGGTGTTCGGGGTACTCAGGTACCCGATCAGGTCCTCGCCAAGAAGGAGTGGGACATACAGCACCTGTCGAGCCCCGATGGCGAGGTAATAATCTCGAGGCCGCGACGGGGGGAGCGAGGACGGGTCGGACAGAATGTGCGCTTGGCGTTTGGCACGAAGGACGCTCCAGATCGGGAACTGAACGGCCGGAACGGATGGTGGCTCGTGGCCTGTCTCGGCACCATAAATCGTCACCATCCCGTGCTTGTAGCAGGTGTGGAGCGACAAGGTGCCGAGGGCAGCGTCATGGAAGCAGAGAGCGGTATTCTCGCTTCCGAGTTGCTCGGCCACGGCGGTCACCACCTGCCCGAAGACCTCGTCGGTCGAGGTCGGCCGGGTCAGCCCGGCTGTTATCTGGGCCAAGACAGCGGCCTGACCGCGAGGGACACGGTCGGCGGTTCCGTCCGGGGTGTGGTCCTGAGTCGGAAGCATGGCGGCGTGACTCCTCAATTGACGCTCAAAAGCGCAGATAAGCGTTACGAGAGACCCATTGTCAACAATAGAAATTATGACGAACAATGCCGCCATGTGCCACCGCGAATTCAAAATGGTTACCCCGCGTGACAGGCCTCAAGGAGCACCGCGTACTGCGCCGAGTGAATCGACTTGCCCATCAAGCAAGCTAATTTGTATTCGACTTTCGAATAGTCCACGAGAGAATATTGACGGTGAGCGACGGTTGTTCGCTCCTGGTCGCTGCAAACCCCGACCGACGGTGAAGGCGACGAAGCGAGAATTTCAGGCATTAATACGGTGAATTATCATGCCGCCCGGCGAAAACAGGCCTAAAACGCCATTTTCAGTATGCGACGAATAACGTAGCGAGTCCCCCGCTACGAACCTCCGAAGTTATTGGCAATCAGTTGCGGATCGGCGGTAGTCCCCGAAGAAGGTTTCCCCCTCCTTCTTCAACCGCCGATCTTTTTGCGCCATCCATTTCCATTGCGAAATCCGCCCTTGCATCGTCATTGAACAAACCCAAACGGCGCGGGATTGACGAAACCCCGCTCAGATCGCTACCCTAACATATAGCGAACAACGGGAAGAGGTTTGTCGTGCAGATAACGACTGATAAGGATGAGCTGCGTCGCGCCCTTGCTGAAAAGCAAGTCTCGCACGTCCGTTGCCGCAGCTTTAGCACGGGCTTGGAGGCGCTCGACGAAATAGCGCCCAACGGCGCGTTCCAGGGCGGCGCGGTGCATGAACTGCTCTGGCCGCGACAATCCACCTATCCCAAGTCGCTCGCATTGCTGCTCGCCAGGGCAGCGCAGAAAAACGGTGGCGCGATTGCTTGGAGTGATCCGGAGCGCGAGCTTCACTTGCCCGCCTTGTCGGCCGCAGGAATCAACCTTCGGAATTTGGTCCTGCTGCGCTGCGCGAATCGCGCGGACCAGCTTTGGGCGCTGGCCGAGTGCTTGCGCTGTCGTGGGGTCGGCGCGACCGTCGCGTTCATTCAACGTCTGAGCCAGATCGAGGCGCGGCGGCTGCAACTCGCCGCCGAGCGCGGGGGCGGCGTGGGCCTTTTCATGCGGCCCTATGCGCCGCGGATAAGCAACTATTACGCGGCCGCCACGCGATGGCTTATCCAGCCCGCGCCCGGCAGCGACCAAGTGCAACGATGGAGTCTGGAACTTCTTCACGGTCATGGAGGACAGGTCGGAAAAGTCCTTCTACTGGAGGTGGACCGTGAGACACGTGCTTTGCGCATATCTGCGCCACTGGCCGATCGACCGGCTGCGCCGGCGACGGCCCGAGCTACGGCGTAAGCCGCTGGTTTTGACTGAAACCAGCGGCAATCGGCAGACCATCGTTCACGTTAGCCCGGAAACACCGGCCGACATTTATCCGGGAATGGCGTTGGCCGCGGCAAGAGCGCGTCACACGGAAGTGCTGGATCTTCCGGCGACGCCGGCCGCGGACCTGTGCGCCCTCGAAGCGATGGGACACTGGCTGATGCGATTCAGCCCAAGCGTGTGCGTCTATCCCCCGTCATCCCTTTTTCTCGACGCGACAGGTCTGAAGCGCCTGTACGGCGGACTTGAGAACTTTCGCCGTCAAGTTGCCCAGGCGCTCGCTTCGCTGCGCGTGACTGCCGCAGTGACGATCGCGCCGACGCCGGGTGCGGCGTGGGCGCTGGCCGCCTTTGGCAAGAACGGATCGCACATCGTCACAAATGAACAGGTACTTCCCGCGCTGTCGCCGCTTCCGCCAGAGGTGTTGCGGCTGGACAGCAAGACCGTTGGCGTCTTATCCGCTTTGGGCGTGCGGACGATTGGCTCGCTACTTCAACTTCCACGCAACGACCTCGCTGTTCGCTTCGGACCAGCGATCCTGATGCGGATCGATCAGGCGACAGGCGCTGCGCATGAGCCGCTAACATACTTGGTCCATCGCTCGCCCATCCGGGCGATGCTCGAATTTGAAGGCGCTATTGAATCGCTCGACGCGATTCATTTCGCGGTACAGGAGCTTGCGAGGCAAATCGCCGCGCAGCTTGCAGGGCGTGGTCAGGGAGCGCGGGAGCTACGCCTGACGTTCCGCCAGCCGTATGCCTCGCCTGTCGAAAAAGTTATCCGGCTGGTGCGCCCGTGTCGCAACGAATCAGCACTGGTGAAGCTGATTTGCTGCGCGATTGAAAATCTGGAAGCGAGCGAGGGATTTGTCGCCGCGACGTTGGCCGTCATTGCGGCGGAACGGTTGGGCGACGAGCAGGCCGCGTTGATCGGAGGCGAGGAGGAACGCGACGCCGCCGAACTGGATCATTTGGTGGAGCGGTTGCGCGCGCGGCTGGATCGCGGCGTCGAATGGGGAGAATTGCTCGAATCCAATCTCCCTGAAAACGCCAGTCGATGCCGGGACACTGTCGCGAAGCCGGATGCTCCCAGCGCGCGGGGCGCGGTTGATCTTCTGCGCCCGCTCCGCCTGCTGCGTCAGCCGCGTTCCATCAAAGTCATGGTCCGACCCTCGGAAAGCCGCGATGGCGAACCTGTATCGTTCACCGATTGCGGTGAAGTCCATCGGCTCGACCACATCCGGGGACCGGAGCGAATCACGGGCCAATGGTGGAACGGCCGGTGGAAGACGCGCGACTACTTCGACGTTCTGGATGCTGCCGGTGATCGGTATTGGATCTTCCGTGTCCCGCAATCGGGATGGTGGTTTTTGCATGGGATATTCGAGTGATGGCGGAAATTGTTTATGCCCGAAGCTGCCAATCCCAAACATCGTCCCCTCGTTCCGCCGCCAACTTCGGCGCGTGGCACATCGTCCTATTCCTATGCGGAATTGGACGTCACAACAAACTTTTCATTCCTGCGCGGCGCGTCGCATCCCGATGAATTGGTCTATCGCGCGGCCGAGCTTGGATATACCGCCATTGCCGTCACAGATATAAACAGCGTTGCCGGCATCGTTCGCGCGCACCAGGCCGCGAAGGAAGCGGGGATCAAACTTTGTGTCGGAGCGCGTCTACGCTTCGTCGATGCGCCCGATGTTCTGGTGTGGGTCGAGAATCGCGCTGGCTACGCCAGCGTGTGCCGTCTGCTGACCACGGGAAAACGCCGGGCTGAAAAAGGTTCCTGCATTCTCTATCTTCAAGATTTGCTTTCGGTGCCAACGGGTCTTTTAGCGGCGCTGGTTTGCCGGTCCATTGATCCACAAATCGGCGAACCCGATCCAGCCGCGATCGACACCGCGGCAGCGGCATTGAGGGATGCCTTCGGTCGAGGATTGTCCATCGCGGCGTCGCGCGTCTTTGGACCCTTGGACCGAATGATGCTGCACCACGCCGAATCCGTCAGCCGTACTTACGGCGTTCCGATGCTTGCCACCAATCAGGTCCACTATCACGATGAGCACCGGCAAACGCTCCAGGATGTGCTCACTTGCGTTCGCCACGGCTGTACGATTCAGGACGCGGGATTTCGTCTCTTCCCCAACGGTGAACGGTTCATCAAGCCGCCGGAAGACATGCACCACTTGTTCGGCGACCTTCCGGCCGCGCTGCGAAGAACGGTCGAGATCGCGGAACGCTGCGCGTTCTCGCTTGATGAGCTGCGCTACGAATACCCTGATGAAATCGTGCCGACGGGCAAAACACCGGCATCGTATTTGGCGGAACTGGCCTGGGTCGGCGCCGCCGGTCGCTATCCGCAGGGCATTCCTGAAAAAGTTCGCCGGCAGATCGTCCATGAATTGACGCTGATCGAAGAATTGAAGATCGAGCCGTACTTCCTCACGGTTTTCGATCTGGTTCGCTTCGCCCGCTCGCGCGGGATTCTTTGTCAGGGGCGCGGCTCCGCCGCGAATTCCGCCGTCTGCTATTGCCTGGGCGTCACCTCCGTTGATCCCAACCGGATTGACGTGCTCTTTGAGCGATTCGTCAGTGCCGCCCGCGACGAGCCACCCGACATCGACGTTGACTTTGAGCATGAACGCCGCGAGGAAGTGATCCAATATCTCTATGAGAAATACGGTCGTGAGCGTGCGGGCATGACGGCGGAAGTCATCAGCTATCGCGGTCGATCCGCCGTGAGGGACGTAGGTAAGGCAATGGGATTGGGCCTTGACGCGGTGGATGCGCTGGCGAAGCGACTTGAAGGCTGGTCCAGCGGCGCGCCGCTGGATGAACAGGTTCGAGAAGCGGGATTGGACCCCACCGACCGTACCGTGCGGCTGGTGGTTGCGCTCACGCGCGAGCTACTCGGATTCCCGAGGCATTTGTCGCAGCACGTCGGCGGAATGGTTATGACGCGCGGGCCGTTGTGCGAGTTGGTTCCCATCGAAAACGCCAGCATGGCGGATCGCACAGTGATCGAGTGGGACAAGGACGACATCGACGCCATCGGCATTCTCAAAGTGGACGTGCTGGCGCTGGGGATGCTTACGGCGCTGGCGAAGGGGATGAAGCTCATCAACGACACGCATCCGACGCAGCCGCCGATTGAACTTCACACGATTCCGCCCGAGGATCCCGGCGTGTACGTGATGGTCAGCGACGCCGACACCATCGGTGTCTTTCAGATCGAATCGCGGGCGCAGATGTCGATGTTGCCGCGACTGCGCCCTAACAAGTTTTATGACTTGGTGATTGAGGTCGCGATTGTCAGGCCCGGCCCGATCCAGGGCGATATGGTGCATCCCTATCTGCGCCGCCGCGACGGGATTGAGCCGGTGAGTTTTCCCAAGCCAGAGTTGGAGGCGGTGCTTGGCAAGACGTTGGGCGTTCCGCTGTTTCAGGAACAGGCGATGAAAATGGCGATGGTCGCGGCGGGATTCACCGCCGGAGAAGCCGACCAGTTGCGCCGCGCAATGGCCGCATGGCGGCACGCGGGCAGCATCGAAAAGTTTCAGCAGAAGATGATTGATGGAATGCTGGCCAACGGATACGACCGCGATTTCGCCGAGCGCTGTTTCAACCAGATCAAGGGTTTTGGTGAGTACGGCTTTCCCGAAAGCCATGCTGCATCATTCGCGCTGCTTGTTTATGCCAGCGCGTGGATCAAACGGTATCACCCAGCGGCCTTCTGCTGCGCGCTGCTCAACAGCCAGCCGATGGGATTTTATGCGCCAGCGCAGATCGTGCGAGACGCGCGAGAACATGGCGTGGAAGTACGAGCGATCGAGGTGAATCGGAGCGATTGGGATTGCACTTTGGAGAGTGCCACCCATTCGGCGGCGTCCGTGCCCACGGCGGACAAGCGGACTTGGGGAATCGGTGGTCCAGCCGTGCGGCTTGGCTTACGCATGATAAAGGGATTGCAAGCAGCCCACGCGCAACAAATTGTCGAGCGCCGGCACCAGCACGGCCCGTTTCGCTCAATCGACGATTTCCATGCGGCGACTGAGCTTCCGGTTTCCGCCGTTGCAAAACTATCTGAGGCCGACGCCTTCGCGTCCCTGCCCAAGTCGCGCCGGGTCGCATTGTGGGAAACGCTGGCGCTGCCAGAGGAGCGAAGCCCGCTGGCGATGCCGCCAGGCGAAAGTGCCGCGCCCGCTCTTTCGCCGATGACGGTGGGCCAGGAGATTCATGCCGACTACGGAACGACCGGCCTATCGCTCAAAGGACATCCGGTTCAGCTCATCCGAACGGAATTGACTCGCCGCAAGGTGATTCCCGCCGCCGAGGTGTGGAATCGCCCGCATGGAAGGTGGGTGAGCGTGGCCGGCGTCGTCATTATTCGCCAGCGCCCCGGCACCGCCAAAGGAATCGTGTTTGAAACGCTGGAGGATGAGACGGGCATTGTGAATTTGATTATCCGACCCGACGTTTACGACCGTTGCCGGAATGCCGCAAGGAGTGCTTCCGTGCTTCAGGCCGATGGTTATGTCGAACGCCAGGGCCAAGTGCAGCACGTCATGGCCGTGCGATTGCAGGACCTTACTGAGTTGGTTTCCAACTGCTCCTTGCGCTCTAGGGATTTTCATTGAGCGCTCGCCCAAGTTCCGTTAACACCGGGCACGCGGATAACACTCAAGATTACGGTCATCGGCCCACCACCAAACGCGGTAAAATGGCTTATCATTTTTCGCATCGCGAGGAAACGACGCATTGAGGTGTAACACGATTCTTTGTGCCTCATCAACAGTAGGCACCGAGCCACGCGCAAGCGCGCCGAACACAATACCCGCCGCCGTATCCAATTCCAGGCGATGCGATTTCCGAACGGGACCAAAAAACAACGCTGGATTGCTGCCAATTTTACTCGTAAGCCTCGCTGGCGCGGTAGGAGAAGCACCCCAGCAGACATCCGAAAGAATGACAACGCCCGGCGCGCACGCACCGCGGAGCGTTGCGAATGCTGGCGCCCATTCAACAATCTCGAATTCATCCGAAGCAGAAGCGTAATGCGCAGCGGACATCGCCGACGTGCCCACATCGGCAGGTGTTTTTGGAGGAACGCCATGTAGTGATAGCCACAATACTTTTGGGTCTTCGTTCGGCTTCGCCCGCGACCAACTGAGGAATTCCTCAATGGCTACCTCCACGTCTCGGCGAGAACCACATGCCATATGTCGGTCAACGGTATCGCCTGATTGACTTCGCTGACTGAGATAGGTCCGCACCATCATGTACACATTCTCGATGGAATCACCGCCCAAGATGCTGGATGGCACCGATTCGACGGGAAAAACGTGGACCGGCATCGTCAACACTCCTCATGGCATGGCCAATACTTCGACTTTGACTGCGATCATAATAGATAGTGTCGCTCAATGGACGCTGCGCTCCCATGATTTATATTAGCCGCACGCCGTGGCACGGTCGCAACTCGACCGATCTACGATGTTGACCGTTACATCCTGCTGCCACCGCTGCAAAACGTCGATCCGGTGGCCAACCAGTCGGCGAACTGCCAACCGTCAGCAATCTGCCGACCGCGCGAGCTTCCGTGCTAGCCTTTGCACGATATCGCGCGGATTCCAGCACATGACATAGAGCGACCGCCCTCGATTCGTTCACCCAGGCGGCAAACCGCCGATTCGCCCCTACGCCGGGCATGAGTGGATTCCCACCTTTCGCCAACACTCCGCCGGTTCTCCGCTACGCTCTGGTCGCTCCTATGCGACGCTCACGCCACGCCGATCGCCCGATTGCATCGCCGCTGCGCGGTCCACGATCCGCGTGTCATTCACTGTCGCTTTGGCCTTTGGCCCGTTGCTTCCGGCGCTCCCCTGCGCCCCGGCGGCCAGCTCCTTCAAGGGTTCGTTTGTCCGTCAATCGCCTTGCGAACGGAACAACCAAACCCTTTTTAAGAGAGGAGCTTTTTATGGCGAAGCAGAAATCCACCAACAAGCCCGTCGAGGAAGTTCGGATCGGCAGCGTCAAAGCCGCCATCTGGAAGAACGAAACCGAAGGCGGGCCGCGTTTCAACGTCACGTTCCAGCGGATCTACCGCGATGAGGAGAAAGGCTGGCGGAGCACCGACGGCTTCGGCCGCGATGATTTGCTGGTGCTGGCGAAAGTCGCCGACCAGGCCCACGGCCGGATCGTCGCACTCAGTCAGCAGCGGCCACGGGAAGCATCGAAATAGCGGTCAACATCGCAGGTCCGGTCGGGCATCCGTTCCCCGGCCGGACCTCGTTTATGCGCTGAAGTTTGTGGCCGCAATGCTATCATCACTGAGCAATGTGCGCTCGCTACCGTTTGAAACTTTCGCTCCGATACATCGCCGAGTTACTCGGTCTGAGTGTGACCGAGCTATTCGAGGAGTTTTCGGAACGGCCACGGCTTAACATCTCGATCTCGCAACGAGTGCCCATTGTGACGCTCGATAACGGCCAGCGAAAGTTTGCATCAACTGAATGGGGATTCCTCGCACCGTGGGACAAGTCAAAACGGATTTTCAATGCCGCGGGTGAAACCGTGGCGGTCAAGCCTACGTTCCGCGAATCCTTCAAAGCCCGCCGATGCTTGATTCCCGCCGATGGTTTTTATGAGTGGCCGAACAAACAGCCGACTCTCATTCACTTCGCCGATGATCGGCTCTTTTGCTTTGCCGGGCTTTGGTCGGGTAACGCGATGACGATGATTACCTGCGCGCCGAACGATTTCATGCGGCCCATCCATCATCGAATGCCGGCGATCCTGCGCGACGAGGATTGCGCGGCGTGGCTTGATCCACAATCTCACAGCACCGAGTTGCAATCTCTAATTGCCACGAGAAATTGGGACGGAATGCAAACAGATGCAATTCCAAAGCTGGCGTCGGATCGCCGACCGTCAGAGGAACCTTGATCGCCAAACTATAATTCACACTGTTGTTAGCCCGGACGAGTCGCAGAAAAAGGACTGCTTCGGAGTCACGCGCTCGTTTTCTCAATGCCGAAAATCTGTCGGCACCCAGGATAGTTGGGACAGCCCCAAAAAGGTTTGCCCGCGTGAGGCCCGCGCTGAGCAGTGCGCCGCTGCATTGGAACACGACATCGCGGGCAGAGCGGGATGTCGCTCGATGGCTGCGGAGCGGTGAAGGCGTCAACGGCTGGCGCGAGCGGATTTGTCGCACCGAGCATTGACAACAGTTCGTCACCGTCGATCAACCGGATTGGCTTGCCCGCGGCGAATGTTCGCGCTTCGGCGGTATAACGCCCGCACGTCACAAAAACTCCTTCGCAGCGGCTTTGATGCGCGGCCATCGCGCCGAAGAATTCGCGCACTTCCGCAACGCCAACCTTCCAGTTTGTATAGCGCTTGCACTGCACCAGGTGCGCGATCGAGCCGTCACCATTGCGTCGCAGGATCAAATCCACTCCGCCGTCGCCGACTCCACCGATTTCGTCCACGCGATAGCCCTGACGGCGGAACAGATCGGCGATTGTTTGTTCAAAGCCGCTGGGGCTGAGTTGTCGAAGGTCTTCAATCGAGCGTTGAGAGTCGAGAAGCCGGGACCGGTGATGAATGTTCAACTTCTGCCCGACGAATCCAAAGAGCGACGCCAGAGTGCAAATCACAGCCAAGGCCCAGAAAAACAAGGCGAATACGCGGCCGAAACCCATCATGATTTTGGGGTTTACCCATTGGAAGTAGACCCCGCCGCCAGCAAACATTATCGCCAATACAAAACCAACGACCGGCATTGCCGCAGCAATTTCAATCACGTCCTCGATGATCCCTTGGTTTCTCCGTCCCACGCTGAAATCCCTTTGAATTTTGATTTCCCCGCAGTGTACCGTTGCACCCAACTCCGAACCATGCGCGCAAGTGGGTTCATTTTCCATATTCCATTCCATGCGGATGCAGAGAAGAGGACCTCCAAGGCCGGTCCTCTCCTCCGCACCTCCTCTCCTTGGCACTAAATCCGGTGTGTGTCGCTTTCGACAACGATAAACCGGGTACCGTTCACCGGCCGGGCCATTGCCTTTAGAGCGATGGTTTTACCGCGTAGACTTTAATACTGGCGGCGTTCAAGCGGCGATGTGAAACAGGGCTCCCACGCCCGCCGTCACGGCCATCGCGAGCGCACCCCAGAACGCCACGCGTATCGCCCCTATCCACGCCGGAGCGCCCCCGACCTTCGCCGCAATTGCGCCCAGCACGGTGAGCTCGCAAAGCGTTGCCACGAAAACGCCAGGAATCGCGTGTGCCACCGGAAATAAACAAATCACCAAGAGCGGCACGGTAGCGCCCATCGTAAAGCTTGCCGCCGAAGCCAATGCCGCCTGAACCGGATGGGCAGCCATTGCCTCGGTGATTCCCAGTTCATCGCGGGCGTGTGCGCCCAAGGCATCCCGCTCCATCAATTGAACTGCAACTTGAGCAGCGAGATCGGGCGTAAGCCCGCGCGCGACATAAATGTCTGCCAGCTCTTTCCGTTCCAGTTCCACGTCATCGGACAGTTCACGCCGTTCGACCGCCAAATCCGCCTTTTCCGTGTCGGCCTGGGAACTGACTGAGACGTATTCTCCCGCCGCCATCGCCATCGCCCCGGCGGCCAGACCCGCAAGGCCAGCGACGAGAACGCTCTGGCCGGAGGCTTTGGCGGCCGCAACGCCCACGACTAGGCTCGCGGTCGAAATTGCTCCATCGTTCGCTCCCAAAACAGCGGCACGCAACCAACCGACATGCTGACTTTTGTGACGCTCGCGATGGGGGTTTGTCAGTTTTGTACTTTCCATAGCGCAACTGTCCTTTGACCGTTCTGGTGAACCTCACAGTGCTCTGTCACGATCACCGTCGCCGTAGCGCGAACTTTTCCTCGCAGTTTACTTATCCGGCTGGCTGCATTATTGCCTGCTCCCGTCCGATCGGCACCAGTTCGTCAAGTTCCATTCGTTCTGACGGCTGAGCGACGCCGTTTTCGCTAAGTATGATCTAATTCACTCGCCGCGCCCCTTGCCTGCGGGCATTCTTTTTCCTGCCGATTTTGTTATTTCCGCGCAGTTATTATAGCGAACCATTCGACCGATAAGACAAGGTGGTGGTTCACACGAAGAGGCAATCTCCGCATCGCTCCCTTCCAACAGGCCTCTTGATCTTGGAGAAAATCCAATGGCCGAGAATGAATTGTATTTATCCGTTTTGAACCAGGCTTCAGACGCAATTCTGATCACCGATGCGGACTTAAAATCGCCAGGGCCACGCATTCTTTTTGCGAACGCATCTTTCTGCCGGCTCACGGGTTACTCGGCCGAGGAATTGATCGGTCAGTCCCCCCGTTTGTTGCAGGGCCCGCTTACGGCACGGCCGGTGCTGGACGAGTTGCTGAAAAACTCGTGGGAAGGCCGACCCTTTCGCGGAACCGTTACCAATTATCGGAAGGATGGGGTACCGTTCGAGATGGAGTGGCATATTTCCCCGATACGCGCCGCCGATGGAACCGTGAGCCAATACCTGTCGATTCAACGGGACGTGACGGCCATCAAGCAGTTCCAGCAAAGCACTGATGCATACGTTGAGCAGTTGCTCGACCAGCAGAGGCAGGCCTCAGCGCGAAAGGTGGAGCTGGAAAAGACGAATACTGAACTCCAGGCACTGGCGACGACCGATGGTCTGACGGGAGTGTTTAACCATCGGCACTTTGACGAACAACTCGAGAAGATCAGCGCCGATGCCAAGGCGGTTTCTCTCCTGATGATCGACGTCGATCACTTCAAATTGTTTAACGACACCTTCGGCCACCCTGCCGGTGACCGAGTCCTTCAGAAAGTGGCGGACGCGCTCCGCGCCGTCGCGAGAAAATCAGACATCGTTGTGCGGTACGGCGGCGAGGAGTTTGCCGTGCTGATGTCGGACAGCGAGGCCGATCCGGCACTCGCTCTGGCCGAGCGCATACGACAACGCGTAGAGTCGATTATTATCCCCGAAGGTACCATCTCCGTGAGTTTGGGGGTGAGCACGATCATCGGTGGCGACGGAGTCGGACGCGTGCTTCTGGAACAGGCGGACATGTCGCTTTACGCCGCGAAAGCCGCGGGACGAAATCGCGTCATGCACCATCGGCAACTCCAAGCCAGCCTCGCCGTTCCGTCGACCGCTTCCGACTGCAAGACACAGTGCGCGCCCTCGACGGCGGGATGTCTGCGGTGCGAATCCGTGCCTTCGACCCCAGGAAGTGCTTCCTCCGTTTTATTGCTCGGTCCACAAGACGCGGATGCAAGTAACACGCTACGGCAAATGCTCGGCGCCAGTGGTTTAGAATTTTCAACGACTGGCCCGCTGTTCATCGTGCACAATGTAAGAGACCGGCTGGGCGAGATCGAAACGCTGTTCAAAACCCGCCTCTCCCCCATTACGCAGGCGAGTGTGTCCGCTTCGTACGTACCGGGCGGGCTGGCAAACTCCGATCAGATCATCAACTCGCTATTGGTTGCCAGGCCTTTGTCCGAGCTGCTGCATCATCTTGAACATGAGTGGATTCGCGAGGCATTGAGCGACGGATGGCTTTTTAGCATGTTCCAACCAATCATCCACGCCCGGACCGGAGAATTGTTTGCTCAGGAGGCGTTGCTTCGGGCTCGCAATCCCAGGACGCAGAAGATCCTCGGCGCCGGCCAGATCATCAATGCCTGCGAAAAACTCAAACTGCAACACCAGCTCGACCAGCGCGCTCGACAGACCGCCATCCTCGGCGCCAGCGAACATGTTTCGAGCAGCGCAAAGGTCTTCATCAACTTTCTTCCCAATACCATCTACGATCCGGCCATCTGCCTGCGGACCACCATGGAGGCCGCTGAGCGGTGCAATTTGCCGATGTCGCGATTGGTTTTCGAGGTGGTGGAGACCGAGAAGATTCCGGACATGGATCACCTTCGCCAGATTCTCGACTACTATCGCACGCGCGGCGTTGGCACGGCAATTGACGATATGGG
>Ga0302179_10000184_pt1 | contig 48995 bp, 33 predicted proteins | sample I_Palsa_E3_1_FD_198788 | JGI IMG/M metagenome (GOLD analysis project Ga0302179, IMG submission 198788) | Peat permafrost microbial communities from Stordalen Mire near Abisko, Sweden - I_Palsa_E3_1 | ecosystem: Environmental > Terrestrial > Soil > Palsa > Peat permafrost | place: Sweden...
AGCAACGTAGTCAATGCAGTTGTCCGGATTCGCGAAGTAAACAATCGCTTCTTGAAGGCTCTTAGGTTCGTGTTCCATGACTGAAATGTATCAAAAACAGGTGGGCGAGTCAAGTAAATTCTTGCCCAAAATAAAGGTTGGTGCGCCAGGATGTTGTTCGCCGTAGCTGCGGCGTCGCCATCTACGACAAGACCTTTGAGGAAGAGCTCGCCGAATATCGCCATCAAAAAGTAAAGCAAATACACGACCCCGGTAATCCTGGCCCTGGGACACGGCGCCTCCTCTGCAATGCGTTGCACCATTACAGCTGTGCTCATATTGGTTTCTGGGCGAGGAGATTAGCCATTTGAGGGTCAAGCCTACTAACCGTTTAATCAGCTGTCTGAGCAATTCTGCACATATCGAAATGTCGGTTCGCGCGAGCGGGAGCTAGCCGGCAGCGATTTCGCTCCTTGATCTATCGATGCGACACGACGAAGACGCCGACCCCGACATTCCCATGCTGAAGAAGGCCAAGAGCGAGTACGCGAAGGTGCAATAGCCGTTGGGGCTATCATGTTGCCGGCGACAAAACCAGAGGAGGCTGCGATGCTTCGAGAACGTGCGCTGAAGACTGTGTTGGTTGTGGTGGGATTGTTGTTTACGGCGGGAGTGGTTCCGCTGGCAATGTTCTTCTCGCGAGAGCCTGCGGTGCCAATGATAATGAGCATCTATGTCACACTCGGAATTTTCCTGCTGCTGGCGGTGCGTGACCCAGCGGCGAACCGCAGCCTGATCGCCTTCGGCGGATGGGCAAATCTTGCGCATGCTGGAGTAATGGCAGCGCAGGAATACCGGAATGTGATCGAGCGCCGAGAACTCGTGGGAGTGGTCGTGTTCGCAATCGTCGGTGTTGTGCTGGTCGCACTGGCTCCCGCGAAGCAACCCGTCGAGAAAACCTCTGCTGTCGTCGCGTAGGATTGGGAGCTAGAGCCACGAAAGACTAGCGACCCATGGATGCCGCAGCCATCATAATCATAAAAGTCAACTCGCCATGGTCGAATCCCCGGCTTCTGATCGCATTGCATTCGCCTAATGCCCTCCTTGAAACCGGACTGCGCTTGTGGCCTTCAGAGAAAAGCCGGGACCATGAGGCGATCAATCCTAAGCAGTCCGTTCTCCGGAGTCCGGTTTGTCAACAAATAATCGTGAAATACGGGCATCTTTCGCGTATTTCGAGGGTGGGGGAGCCGACTTTCTCTGCAGTCCAGACTGCGTGGCGGAGGGAGAGGGATTCGAACCCTCGGTACAGGTCTGAATGGCGTAAGAGCCGACGTTTGCGTAAGTTACGCGGAATCAACTGGTTCAGAAATTCTCTAGCAGACAGTGTGCTCCTCATTAGACACGCTAAACAGTGCGGTTTCGCGAAACTTCTGGAGGCGAAGCGCTGGCGATTGTGTGGCTGAAAGTGGTCTCTGCAGACGCCTCCGAAGCGGCCAAATGGGTTCGCACGTGACTGCGTGCTTGCCGCGCAGTCCAAAGCGAAAAATCTCTCTGCAGGGTGTGCTCACAAAAAGGTAAATAAATGAAGATTTTCAAAGATTCTTGCTCGTGCTTTGTTACACAACTTCTGCCTCTTGGTTAGGAGAGGGAGACATCCATCTGTCAGATTGTTTTGTCGTCGGGAAACGCTAACTTCCTACAAGCTGACTTCTGGACCGCGTGCGCGGAACCACGCCGACGTGAAGCCCGTTTTTCCTAATCGGGATTACTTCCGGGTAGCCCGTGATTCGGGCCGGGATAACAGTACGCAAGGGAGACCTGCGATGTCGGTCGACAAACGACCCGAGTCGTCAAAAAGAGGGGCCGCTCGACGGATTGCGGCACGGAACATTGGGCAGAGACAAGACGTAGATTACGGGTAGACAGGAGAGTGGGGATGGGAGAAATGATCAGACTGGAGGCTTGGGTAGCAAGGAAGGCTTTGGTTGTGGCCATACTGGGATGTGTGAGCATGATCCCGGCTGCGGGACAGGAAAAGGCGCAATCCACTGCGGGAGCCTTCGCGCCAAGAAAAGACGGGCGCGCCGGAATTGATGCCCATGCGGTGGAATGGTTGAAAGAGAGCGATGTGCCAAGCGTAGCCGTGGCATACATCGAAAATCGAAGAGTGGCGTGGACCGCCGTCTATGGCGAGCAGAGTCCGGGCGTGCCAGCCACGGCAAAGACGCTGTACAACATGGCGTCATTGACAAAGCCCGTGACGGCGGAGACAGTTTTGCGGCTTGCGTCAGCAGGAAAACTTTCATTGAACGAATCAATGTCGCCCTTCTGGCTTGATCCCGATATCAAGGACGATCCGCGAAGCAAATTATTGACGCCTCGCTTGTGCTTGTCGCATCAGACCGGATTTCCGAACTGGAGGGGCAAGACCGGCGGAGTCCTGAAGTTCCAGTGGGACCCTGGAACCCAGACCGGATATTCGGGGGAGGGATTCAACTATGTTGGCCGGTTTACCGAGAAGAAACTCGGCAAACCGTTTGATCTGCTCGCGCAAGAGATGGTGTTCGACCCCATCGGGATGAAGGACACTTCCTACACAGCAAAGGACTGGCATGCCGGACGCCTGGCGGTTCCCCACGGACCCAAACGCGAGAAACCTGCCGACGATGTCGCGCGGGCCTGGAATGGCGCTGACTTGCTCCGCACGACCATTGAGGACTATGCGAAGTTCGTGGTCAGCATCATGCACGACGAAGGCTTAACCAAGGAAATCGCGGTGGAACGGGCAACCCTGACCCGCGATCGCATGAAACCCGAAGATTTGAAGAATGTATGCAACACCGCCGGAGAGCCCGGACACTGCCTCGTGACCGCAGGAATGGGTTTGGGGTGGGAAGTCGAGACCGTGAATGGAGAAAAAATTCTGGATCACGACGGCTCCGATTGGGGAGTGAAAACATTCGTGATGTTTGTTCCGTCCCGAGGAATCGGCGTGGTAGTCTTTACCAACGGAGAAAACGGCGAAGCCGTGATCAAGAAAGTGGTTGAGGCTCTTTATCCGAACCGGCTATACGTGGCCACGATGTAAGCCGTGATGCGAAAATGCCCTGAGGAACGGGCATTCATCCCAGCTCGTATCGGGGCTAGACTCCGTCGTACCGTGGCGGCCAGAATGCATTCTTTACCCCCGTTAGGAGCACGAAACCCGAAGAATGCGACCGCGCCCCCTGAAACCAATCTGTTCCACGGATGACTGACAGATAGGGCTAACCGGAAACTATCCAGAAACGGGCTTCGCGGAGATCTCCTCGAACGCGACTTCTGGCCCGGCGTCACTAACGTTGGTCCCATCAACCAAGTCCGCCACATTGCCCCATAGTTGAATACTAGCCGACTTATCAGGAGCGATCGGCTGAGCAATGCGACGGATGGCAAACTAATTAACTGTTTGCGCGGGACGTTGTTCTGCGATTGTTCGTCGCTACCTCGCGGACAAGCGTGCTCTCGTACAAGACGATGAAGAGTGACAGCGTGCGCTGCGTGAGATTCTGAGACTTTCATAGAGGCTGGCTGGCCCGCAGCTCAACACCTTGCTTACAGAATTGACGAAATTCACCGCTGACGGGTGCACTGCGTCAAATTGCGAATGCGAATTGATACGGACGCATAGGCGGGCGGGAAAAGGCAGCTCTTTACGTTGCTCGGAGGGTCTGACCAGAAACGCTGGCTGGAGCCTCGACTCTCGTCTAGAGATCAAGCATGATCCATGTTGGCGCGTGGTCACTCGCGTTTTCCTGGCCACGCGCCCATCGGTCAATACCGCCGTCCACTAGCCGGACGGACAAATTCGGCGAGAGCAGAAAGTGATCGAGTCGCATGCCTTTGTCCTTCTGCCACCGTTCAAATTTGTAATCCCAGAATGTCCAGAGCGGCCCGTCCGGATGTAGCTTCCGCATGGCGTCGGTCCAGCCTTGAGCCAGCAAACGCGCAAAGGCCTGTCGGCTCTCGGGTTGGATTAACGCGTTGTTATCCAACGATCGAGTCGGATAGATATCCTGCGGTGTCGGCACGACATTGTAGTCACCGGCCAGCACCACGGGTGCGCCGCTCGCTATGAGTTCGGCGGCGTGGGCAATGAGGCGCTCAAACCACGCCAACTTGTAATTGAATTTTGGCCCAGGCTGCGGATTCCCATTGGGCAGGTAGATGGAAGTGATCAGGACTCCCTGAACCGCCGCTTCGATGTAGCGAGCTTGATGATCTTCAGAATGACGATCAGGTTTTCCCGGCAGGCTTGTGCGAGTCAGTACGGGAACCTGGTTTCGCGCGAGAATGGCCACGCCGTTCCAGGAGCGCTCCCCTTGCCAGACTGCTTCGTACCCGAGAGTTCGAAGGGCATTCACGGGAAAGGCTTCCTGCTCTGCCTTGAGCTCTTGGAGACTCACCACGTCCGGTTCAGCTTTCGCTAACCAAGCCACGAGGTTGTCGAGCCGCTTATTGATGTTGTTAATGTTGAAGGTGGCGACTTTCACCAAGTCCCTTTCCGTCCCTGTGCCTTCTGGGTGTCCCCAAAATGAATAAACGAGTTCGTTGTTCGGGCTAGCATTATTTTACCGGTGGAAAGAAATGAAAAACCGATCAACTCTGTAGGCCAACTGGAACTCAGCGCCCACAAAATCTTGATCGGACACAACATTCCACGGAAAGAAAAAGCGCCGGGAGATTCCCGGCGCACCCACGATTTGCAAGTGTTTGTGACTAGTAGCTCTTTGAAGAGCCCTTGGCCGCGGGCACATCGCTGGAATTCATGTCAAATGTGAGCATGAATCCGTTTGTTCCCTTGAACTCATACGCCTTGGGTCCCTCCCTGTATGTTTCGATTTCGTTCGGCATCATGACAAAACCGTCATTGCGCGGCGTACCCCAATACTTTACGTTCTTAAGCACGGCCGGCTCGTCGGTCATCCCCTGAAAACGCGCCAACTTGATCTCCGCAGTCTTGCCGCCGTTTAGCGTGGCGTGCGCGTGGTCTTTGTCGAACGTCCAGGTGTCGATGTTGCCTTCGGCGATCTGCAGCGATTTCCACTTCACCGGAAACACGTGCCCAATGATTTCCCCGAGCGCCTGACGTTGTTCGGCGGTTGCCCCTTTATCGAACGTCACCTGCGCCCAATCCATCTGTCCCTGCGAGAAGTCGCCACCCAAGTCTCCATTGATCCAGAACTTGGCCCCGGCAAGATCAACGTTGCCGTAGTGTCCCTGGTTCACTTTGTAAGCATTGTTGAACTTGCAGAAGTGTTCCGTCTTTCCGTTTTCGTGATGAGCTGCTGGATGCGAGTTGAAATAGCACATGCAGAAGTGAGGACAGCTGCAGGCCTCGATTGCGGTTGCATTGATCGCCCAATCCGCCGCCGACTCGCCGGAGTGACCGGCGCTGACGGTGAGTAGGGCAAGGACGAGTGTTAAAGCTATTCTGTGCATAGAGCACCCCCAAAATGAGTAAGAGAAAGCCGCTATCTAAATAAAACTAACGAGCATCGTCAGGCCCAGCGCCAAGCCCTTCAGACTGTCCCAAGAGCGTGTCAGGTACTTCTACTTGTCGCTTGCCGAGCGCCCGACGGTCAATGCTCCGGCACTTCTCCTTCGATACTCTCGCGATCCCCTAATAAGTCCTCTGTTTGCAATGCAATGTAAGGTATCGCATTGTGTTCGGTGGCGTGCTAGACTTCTCGAAAATGTGAGTACGCCGATGCCGTCCACCCTCCCATCATTGGTGCGTTTCGCAAATTTCGCAGTCGATCTGCGGGCTGGCGAGTTGCGAAGAGAAGGCAGCAGAGTCCGGCTCCAGGAACAGCCCTTTCTACTTCTGGCAGTGCTCTTGGAATACGCGGGGGAAGTCGTCACCCGTGAAGAACTTCGCAAGCGCCTTTGGTCGGAAGATACCTTTGTCGATTTCGACCACCGTCTCGCGGTTGCCGTAAGCAAGCTCAGGGACGCGCTGCGGGACTCCGCCGAGAACCCTAAATTCGTTGAGACCGTTGGCCGACGCGGCTACCGGTTCCTGGGGCAGCTGGAATTTACCGATTCATTATCTGCGGATTCCGGCGTGAGAATGTCTGACACTCCTTTGTCTCAACCAACCGAGCGAGCGGAGCTTCCAAAGCCGGCGCATCCGCAGCCGAGGCGATATCGAGTCAACAGACTGATCTTTCTCTCCACGGTCGGATTTGCGATTCTCCTCGGAGTGATCGTCGTGACGAAGCTTGTCCACATTCGGTCTGGGAAAGGACAGTCCACGGCTCCCCGGAGCTTGGCGATCCTTCCGCTGCAAAATCGTGGCGAAGATTCAAGGAGCGACTTCCTTGGATTGTCACTGGCGGATGTACTGATTACGAAATTGGCCTACGTGAGTTCCCTTAGCGTCCGTCCTTCTGCGGCAATTGAAAAATATCGGGGAACGGCGATTGATCTTCAGAAAGTCGCCGCGGATCTCAAAGTCGATACGCTGCTCACGGGAAGCTTCATACGCGATGGCAACAATTTGCGCATTACCTACCAGTTGGTCGATGCCAAAACCGAGAAAATTCTAGGCCAAGGAGTGATCGACCTTAAGTACGACAATCTTCTTGCTGTTCAGGATAAAGTTACCGGCCAACTGATTTCAGAACTGCAACTGAACTTGCCTCCAGGTGAGGCGGAGCATCTAAAACCGGAAGCGTCGGTTAGTCCACTCGCCTACGAATATTTTCTACAGGGGCTTGATCTTTACGGACAGCACAAGTTTCCCCTGGCGATCAACATGTTTGAAAAAACCACGGAGATCGATCCCAATTATGCTCCAGGGTGGGCGTATTTGGGAGCTTCCTATAATTCGGACGCGGCGTTCGAGCTTGGCGGGCGGGAGCAATATCGCCGTGCCCAAGCCGCCTACGAGAGAGCGTTGGCGATACGCCCAAACTTGCTTGACGCCCAAATTTTCCTTGCGAATCTGCTGATTGACACGGGGAAAGTTGAGCAGGCTGTGCCCTTGTTGCGAGACGCCTTAAAGACGAACGGCAATTACGCCGCCGCTCACTGGGAACTGGGATATGCATACCGATTTGCTGGAATGTTGGACGAATCGGTGGCGGAATGCGAACGGGCGCGTCAACTGGCTCCCTTCGTGAAGGGCAACGGGGCAGTATTAAACAGCTACCTCTATCTGGGGGAGTACCAGAAGTTTCTTGAGAGCCTGCCGGCCGACGATTCCTCGTTCTCCCTGTTTTACCGTGGCTTCGGAGAATTTCACGAAAAGCAGTTTGACCGAGCGGCAAATGATTTCGATCGCGCGTACCAACTCGATCCAAATTTGTATACGGGAATTGGAAAGGCTTTGAGTGACGCGATTCATCAGCACGCAAAAGAAGGCTTGCAGCTCTTGAGTGGACTGGAGAGAACAGTAAAACAGCGAGGAGTCGGGGATCCAGAAGCCACGTACAAGATTGCGCAGGCGTACGCCGTCTTGGCAGACAAGAGTTCCGCATTACGTGCGCTGCGGATGAGCGTTGAAGGCGGTTTCTTCAGCTATCCCTACATTGACAAAGACCCATTGCTGAACGATCTACACGGCGAATCCGAATTCGCTCAGATTTTGGACATAGCACATCAGCGACACGAGGCATTCAAAAATTCTTTCTTTCGCTGAAACGAGTCTTGCCCGATCGTTTTCTCGAATCTGATGTGGCTCGTATGTGACATCGTGCGCGCTTGGTCGCCATCCTTTCATCTTCTGCCAGATGGTTTCTACCTGTAACGAAGGCTTCGACATCCACCCGTCGATTCGTTGCACCAAAGTCACTGAACAGAAAATCAGGGACGCAAACTTCACACTTGACATTGGCCGATAATCCACTACCATATGGTTGTGGATAAATTAGGTACAACGTTTGCGGCTTTGTCTGATCCAACCCGGCGGGCGATGATCGAACGGCTCTCCCATGGGCCTGCCTCTGTGCATGGATTGACCGAGCCGTTTGCACTTTCGCAGCAGATGATTTCAAAACATATTGCCTACCTGGTGCGGGCGCGGATTGTGATCAAGACGAAGCGTGGACGAGAGAGCGTGTGCATGCTTAGGCCAAAGGCGATTAAGACCGTCAGCGACTGGGCGATTAGCTATCGCCGATTCTGGGAAGAGAGATTCGACAGGTTGGAAGTGGTTGTGAATCAAATGAAGAAAGCGGAGATCAGAGATGACAAAAAGCACGGTTAACGAGACGGAGCGGATGGTCGTTACAAGAATTTTTGATGCCCCACGCGAGTTGGTTTGGAAGGCGTGGACAGACCCGACGTACGTGATGCAGTGGTGGGGACCGAAGGGCTTTACTTCGCCCGTTTGCCAGATGGATTTTCGCGTTGGGGGAAAATCTCTCCTCTGCATGAGAACGCCGGATGGGCAGGAGGGCTGGAATGCGGTTGAATACCACGAGATTGTTCTGCACGAGAAGATCGTTTCCTCCATGTACTTTTCGGACTCGAAGGGAAACAAGGTTGAGCCTGCAGAACTAGGAATAGAAGATGAGGCCATAGACGGTGCTTACGACGTGACCCTCTTTGAGGATCTCGGAAACGGCCAGACGAAGCTCACGCACATTGGAAATGAACCCATGGAGAGCGCGAAAAATAGCGGTCAATTGGAGGGCTGGAACGAGACACTCGATAAAGTTGCTGAGGTTGTTACGAAGCTAGCGCAGGCGAAATAAGAAGCTGAAGCTTTGATTGCGAAACTCAATCGTGGAGAAAGAAATGAAAAAAATACCGTTTCTCGCTATCGTCCTGCTGGCATTCGCATTTCCCGCCCATGCCCAGGACGCAATGAAGAAAGATGCAGCCGTCAAACCTGCCGACCCCGAATTGAAGGTCGTGCTGGATTCCTGGAACGAGGTTGGCCGCAAACTCATCGCCATGGCCGAGGATTTTCCTGAGGACAAATACGACTTCAAGCCCACGCCGGCGCAACGCAGCTTCGCAGAGCAGTTGCTGCACGCGGCAGGATCGAACTACTTCTTCACCAATCCCGTTATGGGGAAGGAGCCTCAGGCAGCAGAAGATCCCAAGCGCGACCAATACAAGTCCAAGGCCGACATCGTTGCGTTCGTCAAGAAATCCTTCGCCGATGGCACAGCCGCTATCCAGTCGAAAGGCGAAAAAGGCCTGACGACGGAGGTTGTTTATTTCCCTGATCAGAAAGCGCGTGTTCTCGACATAGCATACGGCCTCATCGAACATAGTGGTGAACACTACGGCCAGCTCGTTGTGTACTACCGCCTCGCAGGTCTTGTGCCGCCGGAGTCGCGGCCCAAGAAGTAAAGCTCAAGAAACCAGGTACCCCGTCCCTATCGCGCGCCGTTTGCACGAATGGGACAAAAAGATCGGGGACGGGACGTTACACTTGTTTTCCTTTACTTTCTGAGAAAATACTCGATGCACGTCCCGTCTGTCGCCCGTTTTCCCTGCCCGCCCCATTGGGACCGACCAGCTCGAGTTTTTCGCCGGGATTCAACTGAAACGAGGCACCCACGACGAGCAGCTGCTTGCCATACTGCTTATGGATGTTTGAGAAAGAGATCATTTTGAAAGGGCAACTCGCGGCACGGTGCCTCTTCCAGTGTAGCCTCCACCCGATTTGGTAATTTTCCCAATAGTTTTCGCCTGTGGATAACTTTTATTCTCTGTGTAAATCTTTACCTTTTATTCGCCCGCCGATTCGGGCATACTTAACCTTTTCAAAGACAACCCTTATTGATATGCATCCGATGAATGAAGTATTGGTTTTCCCGGATATCACTCAGAACGAATACCTAAAAAGTGTGCTTTACGGCGAAGGGCCCCTAGAAATAAGGCCGACTAGCAAACAGAACCGCAAGCATCGTTTCAAGATCCTTGATTTGTTCTGCTGTGCGGGCGGTGCTGGCGTGGGATACAAGAAGGCGGGGTTCGACGTCGTTGGGGTGGACATCAAGCCCCAACCGCACTACCCATTGCCGTTCGTTCAATGCGACGTGCTTAAATTGCACCCCGATTTCATTACTCTTTTCGACGCAGTACATGCTTCACCACCCTGTCAATCGTATTCCGACTTGGCGAAAAGAAATCGCAATGCCGATGCATGGCCCCGGCTTATTGAGCCTGTGCGGGAGATGCTTGTTAGGTCAGGTCTGCAGTACATCATAGAAAACGTGGACGGTGCTCCCTTGCACAACCCGGTGGTGTTGTGTGGCACGATGTTCGAAGGCTTGCGTGTCCTACGCCATCGATTGTTCGAGGTAAACTTTCCTGTCTTAACGCCCAAGCACGGAAAGCATCCGAGGGTACATACACTGGACAAAAGAAAATCGCATTATGGAAAAACGAATGATATGCGAGACTTCGTGCAGGTTACTGGCGGTGGCAACTGCAGTATCGCTGCGGCTCGAGAGGCGATGCAAATAGACTGGATGACCAAGGGCGAGTTAAACGAAGCAGTTCCTCCAGCGTACACGCGATTTATCGGCAAGCAGCTTTTTCAATATCTAGTTGCTCAAAATCAGATTTCCTGCGATAACAATCAGTCTGACGTCGGAACGAGCGTTGGAGAAGCAGGAAACAGAATTGCGTCGGTCACAACCTAATCAGGACCCAGAAGCGATCAGATTAGAAGTCGTCAGCCTCCTTTCCAATTTTGCTACTGAGCTAAAGTCATCCGATCTTCGAGCTAAAGTTAATTCATTAATCCCGGCTTTTCACAAGCTACGCGACCTTGGGTGTTCGTTAATTCCAAGAAATGCGGCGTCCTCCGCTAGAGATCGAGTTCTCGCATATTTAAGAAACTATCCTCACGTAGTGATTAATGGCGACGAATTAATGGTTGTCTCTGGAATTGCTGAATGGGCACGAAGGCTAAGGGAGCTTCGGGTTCAATTTGGTTGGGCAATTTATTCGGGTGTGACATTCCGCGATATGGCTGAAGCGGCCAAGGCAGTGGAGGACGATGGAGAGATTGCCTCGTTGGAATCGGCTATTGGTGCTGACCCATCAAGAGTAAAACCCGATCAATATGTCCTGATGAAAGAAGAGCAGGACCGACAATCCGCTCATAGGTGGAATGTCTTGAATGAGGTCAGGCGAAAGAAGATCTCGGTCACGGACAAAATCATTGAATATTTTAGAAAGAATGTTGGTCAACAGATTACGGGAGAAGAACTTAAGTATTTAGCTAAAGACAAGAAGGAGTGGGCGCGGCGCGTAAGAGAGTTGAGAACCGAGCAAGGCTGGCCGATTGTGACAAAAAACAGCGGTCGCCAAGATTTAGAGGTCGGGGTCTATGTGCTTGAAGAAGATCGACAAACTTACGAGCACGACCGGAAAATACCGGACCCTGTGCGAGTCGCTGTGCTGCAGAGGGACGGATTCAAGTGTGTCCAATGTGGATGGAAAAGATCAATGCTCTCGCCGGAAGATCCCAGAAAGATGCTTGAACTCCATCACGTAAGGCACCACATAAACAAGGGAGAAAACGTTGCCGAAAACCTCATCACGCTTTGCAATGTCCACCATGACGAGGAGCATCGTCATCGTCGGTCGTAATTTTTTCTAGTCGGCAATACAATCTCTCAATGGATCGCTTGTCCCGAGCGCAACGAACAGCGGTGATGCGTGCCGTTCGAGTGAAAAATACTTCGGCGGAGATTGCAGTACGCCGACTTCTGTTTAGTTTTGGCTACCGTTATCGCCTTCACGCAGCAGAATTGCCGGGAAAACCTGACATCGTTCTTCGACCTCGGCACTGTGCATTGTTCGTTAACGGATGTTTTTGGCATGGTCATCATTGCGCACGGGGTGCTCGACCCTCATCAAATACAAAATTCTGGTTGCCGAAGATTGAGGGAAATCGGCAACGTGATAGACGTGTACGGGCTCAACTAAGGAAGGCTGGATGGCGTGTCTTGACTATTTGGGAATGCGAGATACGCCAGATCGAACGAATGAGCTTGAAACTCCGAAAATTTCTCCAATGTCCGTAAAAGCAAACATGCGAGCTGACCATCCCCACTGAGCCCAAAATCGGGCTCGATGGGGCAATCCGGCATATAACCCGACCGTGCTTGCCAGCGTTCATCCGCGTTCATTGGTGCACCCGCTGGATTCGCCCTGGAAAGACTACGTCATGCGAAAAGGGTTTACGAGAAAACCAAAGCCGGACGAGCCCGCGACGCCGGTCAAGAACTACATCACGCCGAGCGGGCTGGAGCGCCTCAAAGATGAGCACCGGTTTCTGCTTACCAGGGAACGCCCGGCCGTGACGGAGGTGGTGGCGTGGGCTGCCGGCAACGGCGATCGCAGTGAAAACGCCGACTATCAGTACGGCAAGCGGCGGCTGCGGCAGATCGATGGGCGGATTCGCTTTCTCACCAAGCGAATCGAAGCCGCGGAAGTGGTGGATCCGGAAGCTCCGAGAGCGGGGCAGGCGGCGGCGAAGGCATTCTTCGGAGCGACCGTGCGCTATGCCAATGCCGCGGGGGCGGAGCGAGTGGTGAGCATCGTGGGCACCGACGAGATCGATCTCAACCGCAACCACATCAGTTGGGTGTCACCTCTGGGGCGCGCGTTGATGAAGTCGGCAGCGGGTGACAGCGTAGTCCTTCAATTGCCGGGCGGTACAGAACACCTGACCGTGCTGGAAGTGTGTTACGAGCGCATTTCTGTGGAACCGTTCCGTGAACCACCTGGATCCCAGGCCTCGGCAAAGGGACTCCCTCGCCGAAACTAATCCACCTGACGAAAAGGAGACGAACGCACAGGTGGTGAAAGAGCGACGACCGTAATAGAGCGCTATCGGCTTTTGGCAAGCGACAGGAGATGAGTTGAGTCCTCATAAACGAGCTTCGCGGAGATCAACGGATGATCTCCTCGAAGCCGACTTCTGGACCACGTCGTTTAAGGTTTGTTCCGGGGCACGTCTTCCGTTCAGCGGATATTTTTGGCGACGAACAGGGTTGAGTAGATTCGCTGGACAGCGTAGAGGGAGTGGGCGCCGTCGGGTGTAATGAGCGCGTGACGCATGGTAACCATTGCGGTCTTGTCCGTCGGCGAGAAATGTGTCCAGAGCTTTTGCTGGCCGTTGGTGAGGTTCAGATCGTAGATATCAATCGCATCCAAGCTTCCGCGGCGCTCAAAAAAGATATTTTGCGAATCGTTATGCCACTCCAGGGGGAAATCGCCTTCGACCAGGCCTTGGATTTCCCTCGGCTCTCCGCCACCGATCGGTTGTATCCAGTAATGATTTGCGCCATCGGTGGTCAGGAAATATTGGCCATCGGGTGAGGCGCTCACCGCGACAGTCGTTGAAAAAGACCGCATAGTGCCCCTCGTGGGTAATCTGGTGTGCCGCACCGCTAGCGATGTCCTGCAGATACGTAACAGGAGTATGTCCTGCACCCGACGCTACCACCAAAATCTGCTTGCCATCGGGCATCCAGGTTCCGATGCTATAGTTCAGGCCCGGGGGCGCGCTCAGCGAGCTACTCTCGCCCACGCCTGTGGGAATGATCCTGAGATGATCCAGATGAATGGGGTCAAGAGCAAGCGCCCATTTGCCGTCAAAGGAGAGCGCCAACCCTGCCCCCTGGCCGATCAGCGCGGGAGATGAGCCATCCGTTGCCTGCGTGTAAAGGTTGTAATCGGAATTGGGTCCGGTGACGTAGGCATTCAGAAGGAACATCCGGCTATCGCGCGAAATGGCTGCGAGATTTTCGAAGGGGAAGAAGCTGAAATCGCGGACTTGCCCACTTTGTGTATCGGCAAAGACCTGCTGATCTCGCTGCGTGTCAGAGTTGATCGAGACCTCGCCATCTTTGGATATGTCCTGGAAATGCAACACAATTGGACTTGACAGCAATATTCGCTGTTTCCCGTTCAGATTGACGGCGCGAAGAGACCTGGGCTCGCTTCCTTCGGCAGCGGTAAACCAGATTTGAGCGTGCGCGGTGAATACGGCCTGAGATGAAAATCAAAAGCGGGAACAAAAAGTAGAGCCCGGACTTCGCCGCATCATCGGTTTATGATCGCATTGCATTCGCCCAGCGGAGTTATTGAAACCGGACTGCTGATGTGCCCATCAGAGAAAAAGGCCGACAACATCGCCTCGGGAGTTCAGCGGGGCACCTTCTCCAGTCCCGTTTTTCAGCAAAATGTGCCGAATTGCGGCCATTTCTCGCGATTTTCCGAGGAATACAGCCCGAATTTTTCTGCATCCTAGACTGCGTGGCGGAGAGAGCACGATTCGAACCTTCGGTACGGTTTTGCCACGCTAAGCCTCGACATATCCGTAGGTTGCAGATAGCAAAAGCTTACCAGAGAATTTCACCCTACAACCCGACATCAGAGCTTTGCAATCAGTCCGGTTTCGATTCGCCATCCATTCGGGGTCTGAAGGCGAACGCCAGGCGATTCTGCGGTTAACAAAGTGGTCACTTTGCCCCGGCCCCCGAGCAGACTGGTTGGATTCGCATGTGACTGCGTGCCTAGCGGACAGTCACAAGATCGAAATGTTGCCGAAGCTGTAGTTGCGGAACTTGGCCATTGCCCCGAGATACTGCGTGAGGACTGCACTCTGCCCGGACTCCAGCGATTGCACCAGATAATCCACGGCTTCTTTGGTCTTGAGGTTGACTTCAAAATGGTATACAGTTCGTTCGGCCCTGTGATTCGTCGCAGATTCCAGATTCATTTTCCCCAGGTCAACCCGTTCTAAGCTCATCGAAGCAGCCAAGCGATAGATACTTGAGGCTCGGAGAAGAACAGCGCAAGGACACGCTGCCCAAGCACATCATTCTCAGTTAGCGTAATCGCCGTTAGTGTAATCGCCTCCCATGAGAAATCCGGTCGGAGACTCAGCAAGAGCGACAAGATTGTGTTTCGCCATAGCGGGCCGACTGATCCGAATTCAAAGGCAATCACTATCGATTGTAATTTTTTGATGGATCAACCGTTGACATTCGTTTACAATGCCAGCGGTTTTGAAGCAAGGCCGAATTTTAGTCGCGGATTCCAAGCCTCGGCCTGTGATGATTGTTTAGGTTCTTTTGACGTCGCACGCTACACTCCCCCAGCTTTTCGAACACGGGCCCGGGTCGGTAAGTCTATCCAATAATATTGGGGTTTTGGTGATCGGAATCTATCGCTGGTCGCTGTTCGTTTGCTTCGTCGCGTTCGCTGTTCTGCCCGCATTCTCCCAGAATGTAACGGTGAACCCGACCACTATCTCATTCGGCAATCAGGTTGAAGGTACAAGCAGTTCCGTCCACAACGTGACCTTGAAGAATGGCCAAGGCACTGCGATTACCATTGGCAGTATTACGACTAGCTTGTCTGACTATGCGGCTACCGATAACTGCCCAGTGAGCCCCGCCACTCTGGCTCCGGCCGCCAGTTGCACGATCTCGATAACTTTCTCGCCGAGTGTTCTGGGGACTCGATCCGGTACTCTCACGGTCGTCGACAGCGGGACTTCCAGTCCGCAACTGGTGACATTGAGTGGTAACGGGACCGCCCCTTCTCTGGTTTCGATTGTAGTGACTCCCACCACAGCTTCCGTTGCTGCCGGCTATACCCAGCAGTTCACGGCAATGGGGACCTATAGCAACGGCACGACGCAGAATCTGACCAGCACAGCGAGTTGGACGTCGTCGAACACGTCAGTGGCAACCATCAAAATCCACACAGGAGTGGCCACTACGCTGACGGCGGGGACGGCCACGATCACGGCGGCTTCGGGCACGATCAGTGGCTCCGCCACGTTGACGGTTACGGCGGCAGTGTTGACCTCGATTGCGGTCACTCCCGCCACGGCTTCCGTTGCTGCCGGCTACACCCAGCAGTTCGCGGCAACCGGGACCTATAGCAACGGCACAACACAGAATCTGACCAGCAGTGCCAGCTGGACCTCTTCGGCCACGTCCACAGCAACAGTCAGCAGCAGCGGGCTGGCTACCAGCGTGGCACCGGGCGCCGCCACGATGACGGCGACCTCGGGGACGATCAGTGGGTCGGCGAAGTTGACGGTGACGGCGGCGGTGTTGACTTCGATTGTGGTGACTCCTGGTACAGCGTCGGTGGCAGCCGGCTACACGCAGCAGTTCACGGCAACGGGGACGTATAGCAATGGGACAACCCAGAATCTGACCAGCACTGCGAGTTGGACGTCGTCGAATACGTCAGTGGCAACCATCAAAATCCACACAGGAGTGGCCACTACGCTGACGGCGGGGACGGCGACGATCACGGCGATTTCAGGGACGATCAGTGGGTCGGCGGCGTTGACGGTTACGGCGGCGGTGTTGACCTCGATTGCGGTGACTCCCGCCACGGCTTCCGTCCCTGCAGGGGAAGCGCAGCAGTTCACGGCAACCGGGACCTATAGCAACGGCACCACCCAGAACCTGACCAGCGGTGTCAGCTGGAGTTCGTCGGCCACGGCGATAGCAACCGTGAGCAGCGTAGGGCTGGCTACCAGCGTGACGCCGGGTACGGCCACGATGACGGCGACTTCGGGCACGATCAGTGGGTCGGCGATATTGACGGTTACGGCGGCGGTGTTGACTTCGATTGCAGTGACTCCCACCACGGCTTCCGTTGCTGCCGGCTACACCCAGCAGTTCACGGCAATGGGGACCTATAGCAACGGCACGACGCAGAATCTGACCAGCACTGCGAGTTGGACGTCGTCGAATACGTCAGTGGCAACCATCAAAATCCACACAGGAGTGGCCACTACGCTGACGGCGGGGACGGCGACGATCACGGCGATTTCAGGGACGATCAGTGGGTCGGCGGCGTTGACGGTTACGGCGGCGGTGTTGACCTCGATTGCGGTGACTCCCGCCACGGCTTCCGTCCCTGCAGGGGAAGCGCAGCAGTTCACGGCAACCGGGACCTATAGCAATGGCACCACCCAGAACCTGACCAGCAGTGCGAGTTGGACGTCGTCGAACACCGCAGTCGCAACCATCAAAATCCACACTGGGGTGGCCACTACTCTGACGCCGGGCACGGCCAGGATGACGGCGGCTTCGGGCACGATCAGTGGGTCGGCGGCGTTGACGGTTACGGCGGCGGTATTGACCTCGATTGCGGTGACTCCCGCCACGGCTTCCGTCCCTGCAGGCGAAGCGCAGCAGTTCACGGCAACCGGGACCTATAGCAACGGCACCACCCAGAACCTGACCAGCGGTGTCAGCTGGAGTTCGTCGGCCACGGCGATAGCAACCGTGAGCAGCGTAGGGCTGGCTACCAGCGTGACGCCGGGCACGGCCACGATGACGGCGACTTCGGGCACGATCAGTGGGTCGGCGGCGTTGACGGTTACGGCGGCGGTGTTGACTTCGATTGCAGTGACTCCCACCACGGCTTCCGTCCCTGCAGGGGAAGCGCAGCAGTTCGCGGCAACCGGGACCTATAGCAACGGCACCACCCAGAACCTGACCAGCAGTGTCAGCTGGAGTTCGTCGGTCACGGCGATAGCAACTGTGAGCAGTGGTGGGCTGGCAACGGGCATCGCCCAGGGAGAGACGAACATTACGGCCTCCACAGGTGCGATCAACGGCTCCGCGGCATTGACGGTGACACCCGCTGTCTTGGCTTCGATTTCGATCAGTCCGGGAAGCGCTTCGATTGCGAAAGGGATGAGCCAGCAGTTCTCGGCGATAGGAACTTACAGCGACGGTAGCACGCAGAACCTGACGAGTACAGTGAACTGGAGTTCGTCTCTGGCGACAGTGGCTACGATCAGCAGCGGTGGGTCAGCCACAGGAGTCGGAGTTGGCACGGCCAGCATCACGGCCAGTTCCAGCACGATCAGCGCGACAGCGACACTCAGTGTGGGGCTGCCAGTGCTGGTATCGATGGCAGTTACGCCCGTCAATCCATCGTTTGCTTTGGGGACGACGCAGCAGTTAGCCGCCACTGGGACTTACAGCGACGGCAGCACTCTGGATCTGACGAACACAGCGACCTGGAGCACGGGGGACGGCACGATTGCCACGGTCAACGGGCAAGGACTGGTGACCAGTGTTGCGTTAGGCAGCAGCAGTGTGACGGCCAGCTCGGGACTGATCATCGGTTCCACGACTCTAACCGTCAATCCGGCCGTACTGGTCTCGATTGCGGTGACGCCGGTGATTCCTACGATTCCTCTGGGGACGACGCAGCAGTTCACCGCCACCGGTACCTACACGGACGGCAGCACGCAAAACATTACCGGCACGGTGCAGTGGAGTTCGGATACGCCCACCGTAGCCACGATCAGCAATAGCGCCAATGTTGCCCCTCTCTCAGGGGTAGCCACCGGGGTGGGCCAGGGCACAGCCACCATCACGGCCAGTTTCGGTTCGGTAGCCGGATCCACGACGCTGACTGTGACATCGGCGGTGCTGGTTTCATTGGCGATTACTCCGGCGACGCCATCGATTGCACTGGGAACAACTCAGCAGTTCACCGCCACGGGCACGTTCACCGATGGCAGCACCCAGAACCTGACTAGCAGTGTGACATGGTCGTCCGACACATTGTCAACGGCGACCATCAACAGCGCGGGACTGGCGCAAAGCGTGGAAATCGGTACCGCCAATATTACCGCGACTTCCGGGACGGTGAGCGGTACGACGACGCTGACGGTAACTGCGGCGGTGCTGGTCTCGATTGCAATCAATCCGCCGACCGCCACGGTTGCTCTGGGTACGACCCAGCAGTTTACCGCGACAGGCACTTTCAGTGACGGCAGCACGCAAGACCTGACCCAGATTGGCCAGTGGAGTTCGACGACGGCCACGGTGGCCACGATCAGTAACACAGCGGGCACGGCGGGACTGGCCAGCACTCTGGGCACCGGCACGACGACAATCGGCATCAGTTCAGGTTTATTGAGCGCGACAGCAACGCTGCTGGTGAATCCAGCGTCGCTGCTCTCAATCGCGATCAATCCGCAGAGTCCCACGATTGCTCTGGGTACCAGCCAGCAGTTCACCGCCACGGGGACTTACACCGACGGCAGCACGCAAGATCTCACCTCGGTGGTAACGTGGGGTTCCTCATCGGCCACGGTAGCGATCATCAGCAACTCGGTTGGCAGCTATGGACTCGCCACCACCTCCGGACAAGGTACGGCCAACATTTCCGCCACATCTAATTCCATCTCCTCATCCACCCCGATCACGGTGACAGGTCCCTCTTTGGTTTCAATCGCGATTACACCGGCCGATGCGTCCATCCCGCTTACAACCAGCCTGCAGTTCGCGGCCACGGGCACTTACAGCGATGGCAGCACAGAGGATTTGACTGCTTCCGCTATTTGGGCGTCTGACTCGCCTACGGTTGCGACCGTGATCGGAAGTGGGCTGGTAATGGGATCTACGATGGGGACAGCCAATATCAGCGCGAGTTCGGGCACAGTCACAAACTCGACCAGCGTAGCGGTCACTGCACCAGCCCTTTTGTCGATTGCGATCAGTCCGGGAAGTGTTTTGATCGCGAAAGGGACGAGCCAGCAGTTCACGGCAACAGGAACTTACAGCGACGGCAGCACGCAGAACCTTACCAGTACAGTGAGCTGGACTTCGTCTCTGGGGAATGTGGCTACGGTCGGCAGCGGTGGGTTGGCGACAGGAGTCGGAATCGGCACGGCCAGTGTCATGGCCAGTGTCACGGCCAGTTCCGGCACGATCAGCGCGACGGGGACGCTCAGCGTAGGGCTGCCGGTGCTGGTATCGATGGCCGTCACGCCCGTCAATCCATCATTTGCTTTGGGAACAACGCAGCAGTTTGCCGCCACCGGGACCTACAGCGATGGCGGCACTCTGGATCTGACGAACACGGCGACCTGGAGCACGGCGAACGACACGGTTGCCACGGTCAGTGGACCAGGACTGGTGGCCAGTGTTGCCTTGGGCGGCACCAGTGTCACGGCCACCTCGGGATCGATCAGTGGTTCCACGACTCTAACCGTCAATCCGGCCGTACTGGTCTCGATTGCGGTGACACCCGCAATTCCTACGATTCCGCTGGGGACGACGCAGCAGTTCACCGCCACCGGCACCTACACCGACGGCAGCACGCAAAACATTACCGGCACGGTGCAGTGGAGTTCGGATACGCCCACGGTAGCCACGATCAGCAATACGACCGGTTCCCAAGGTGTGGCCAGCAGTGAGGGGCAAGGTAGGGCGACCATCACGGCCAGCGTCGGATTGGTAACCGGATCGACCATGCTGACGGTGACCTCGGCCGCGCTGGCATCGCTGGCGATCACCCCGGCGACGCCTTCGCTGGCGTTGGGCACGTCGCAGCAGTTCACCGCCGCAGGTACGTTCACCGATGGCAGCACGCAAAATCTGACCAGCACAGCGACTTGGTCCTCCGATACGCCTTTGGTCGCCACCATTAACAATGCCGGGCTCGCGAGCAACGTGGGGATTGGCACAGCCACGATCACGGCCGCGTCGGGCGGCATCCTCGCTTCGACGGTTCTTACAGTGACACCAGCGGTGCTGGTGTCGATCACGATCAATCCGCCGGCGGCGACGATACCTCTGGGCGTGACACAACAGTTCACAGCGACGGGGACCTTTAGCGATGGAACGACGCAGGATGTGACCCCATCCGGGCAATGGAGTTCGACGACCGCCACAGTGGCGACGATCAGCAACTCGACGGGGACGGCGGGATTGGCAACTGCGCTGGGGACGGGGACGACGACGATCGGGATCAGCTCGGGAGGAGTGAGTGCGTCCGCACCGTTAATCGTAAATCCGGCAGCGTTGGCGTCGATTGCGATCGCTCCGCAGACGCCGACGATTGCGCTGGGCACGAGCCAGCAGTTCACGGCGACCGGAACCTACACCGATGGCAGCACGCAGGATGTGACCTCGATGGTAACGTGGAGCTCCTCGGCGGCCACGGTCGCGATCATCAGCAACAGTGTGGGTAGCTACGGTTTCGCGACCAGTTCCGGCCAGGGAAACGCCACCATCACCGCCACCTCTGCTTCCGTGGCCTCTTCCACTGCCATCACCGTGGGACAGGCGAATGTATCTTCTATCTCCGTGACGCCCTCTTCTGCAACCGTCATTTTGGGGGCTGCGCAACAGTTCACGGCCATGGCAAACTATAGCGACGGCTCGACGCAAGACATTACGCAGTCGGCCACCTGGGCATCATCGAGTCCGAACGTGGCTACGGTGAGTTCCACAGGACTTGCAATCAGCATGCTCGTCGGAACAGCAGCCATTTCAGCAAGTGCCGATTCAGCCACAGGCTCCGCTCTCCTTACAGTCAATGCACCCGTTCCAGTGTCGCTAGTGGTCGCTCCCGCGAACCCGACGGTCTCCGCAGGCGCACAGTTGCAGTTTGCCGCGACGCTTTTCTACAGCAATGGGAGTTCAATCGACGTTACCAGCGCTGTGACCTGGAGTTCTTCGAATCCAGATGTGGCGACCGTGAGTAGCACTGGCCTTGCGTTAAGTTTGACTGGCGGCGTGACCACAATCGAGGCGAACTGGGGAGCGAATCTGTTAACCTCCCCACTGACAATGACTGTCGACGCTCCGAACACCTTCTTTGTGGCAACCAACGGAAATGATGCGTGGAGCGGGGAGCTCGCAGTTCCCAACTCCAACAGTTCAGACGGCCCGTTCGCTTCTCTGTCGCGGGCGCAGTATGCCGTTGAAAAGGCGCCAAAACCGGCCACGGTGATGGTGCGAAACGGGACTTACTATCTCGCTCTGACGCCATCAACCGCCAACTCTTATCCGGGTACGTTGGCGTTTACTCCCGCAGATTCCGGTGCTTCTTCCAGCGCTCCGGTGACCTGGCAGAATTATCCCGGCGAAACACCGGTTATCAGCGGCGGCGTCCCGGCCAACGCGGATCCGATTTCCGGTGTGGGGCTGCATTTGCAGTGGACAAACATTGGCAATTGGTACCAAGCTCCGCTCCCTTCAAATCTTTCTAATAACGTCGCCATTCGGCCCTTTGAATCTCTGTACTATAACGGCCAGCGCCGTTTACGATCCCGCATTCACGATAACGGGACCTCGGGATACCCGAGCATTGGATACTTCATGCAGAATGGACAATGCGTCGCGTCCCCATCCACGCCGGCGGGCCAGCAACCCCCTACTCTGGCTTCGTGCAACCTGGGAACATTCCTGCGAGTTACAAACACGATCTCACCGACCAGCGCACTCGGCCAGGGTTGTCCCTATGCGTCGGGGGTTGTCAACGATGTAACCGTATCCAAGTGTCTTGATCGTTTTGTGTATACCAATACCAGCGGAGGCGATCCGATTCAGGCGTGGCAGAATCTGAACGGTAGTTATTCCAGTATCCCTGCCAGTCCGTGTACCTCTAACAACACTTTGTATCCAGCGGGAGACGTGGAACTGACTTTGATCGATGCCTGGTCCGTGGACATGATGAGGGTCAACTGTGTCGATATTGCTGACAACGTTATCTTCCTTTTCGGGCCCGCGAAAGGGGGCGGTACGGTGGCCAGTTCGGACACTAACTACAACTATCTGGGCCCGACCGTCGGTCACCGCTACATGATTGAGAACACCTGGGATGCCTTCAACGACGCACTGACGCCGACATCCTCGCAGTATGGCATCACCGGGATATGGTTTTTGGACCGCCACACCGTTCCCTGGGTACTGAACTATATCGCCAATCACGGTGAAAATCCGAACACCGACTACATGGTGATTCCGCAACTTGGAGGCACTATTCCGGGAGCGCCAGCGACGGATTACATCGGGGCCAGCCTGATCACCGCAAGCAAGCTGGATTATGTGACGTTCCAGGGCATTACATTCGAAGTGGATAGCTTTTATCCGAACAGTATAGGCTTCAACAATGACGGCAATGGAGAAATGTCTCTTCCCCAGGCAATCGATTGCGAAAACTGCCAATTCGTGACGTTCAATAACGTCACGGTAAGACACACCTCGGCATCCGGCATTCTTGCGGCTGCTACGGCGGCGACTCCCGCGTGCTCGGGAAGCAACCCTCCAGCCTGTGTCGTGATTGAGAATTCGACGCTCTACGACATCGGGGACAGCGGACTGCGCATCGGCCACACTGTGAGCACTTCCGATACAACCGCAACCGTGGTGCAGGATGTTCTGGCGCGAAACAATCTCATCCAGGGTTACTCGCGGGTATTCGCGGATGGCGAAGGAATCGCCGAAGCAAACGGAAACAATAACCAATACTCCTACAACACAATTGCAGATGGATATCACGCCGCCATTTCAATCTGTCAGGGGGGCTGCGGTCCAACGAAAAGCGGGGTCAGCGTCAGCGGGAACAACATCATCAGCAGCTACAACCTGATTTCAAATATCATGCAGGGCCTGACCTCCGATGGAGGAGCGATATATTACAACGTCGGTAACGGCGGTTCGAGTGGCACGGGTAACTCTGTATCGAGCAACGTCATCAATAACGTTACCGACTCGTATATCATCGACAACACAACCACCGCCGGAGTTGCGGTATCCGGTTCGGCCTACGGTGGCGAAGGTATACAGCTTGACGCGCAGTCGGCGGATGTCGAGGCTGCGAACAATGTTGTCTATAACCTTTCCGCTTACGCCATCAACATTTCCGAGGGATTGGCGTCTTCGAAGGAAACCCAGAATATTTTCACGAACAACATTTTTGCATTTGCAAACTTGGGGATGTTTAGTCAGGAAACGCCATGGCCGAGTGGCTGCCCCAGCAGTCCTATCACGCAAGTGGACGTCACCAACAACATCTTTTATTTTGACCGGTTCAGCACGAGTATTCCGTCGTTCTACGTGATTCAAGGCTGCAAGGATTCCTGTAAGCAGGCTTATGACACGTACCAGAACTTCCAGGGAAATTCTTACTGGAGAATGGACGGACAATTCGCAAACAACGACAATGCATTCCAGGTCCTGACCACCCAAGGGCTCAACTCCAATAATACTTGTAAGCTTGGCCCGACCACTGCCCTTTACTTCACGAGCCAGTCGGCGCCCGACTGGCAGACCGGGGGACAGGGAGTTCCTGTGGCGATGAATGAGGATCTTCCACCAAACGCTACGGTCTCATATCAGCCTCCATTCACGGCGTCGGGGCTGGCCACTGACTTGCCCAGCGACTATCTGTTTGTCAACGGACAGACACCGCCCACGCAATTCGTCACCGGCGACACGAACCTCACCATTACCAATGCGCACAGTTCATTGCCCTCAATAGGAACTGTGCCCCCCACTTTTCCGACTTATGTATATGGCAGTCCACAGAACAAATTTTGAGGACGCTGCGGTGCGGCCCAGCATCATGCCAGAGAACGGTGCGAACCGGACCATCGGGAATAATCGCAACGCAGCCGCTGCTCGATTCATCGTTTTTGGACATGCAACACAAGCGCCTAGGAAGTAAGTTCCAGCGACGACCACCGCGAGGAGGGGGAAGCGTTTTACCGTGCGCTGGCGGGGCAGAAGGTGCGGGTTGGGATGGAAGCCAGCGGGCACGCACGCTGGTTCGAACGACTCGTGGCCGAGTTGCAGTTTGAGTTGTGGATCGGAGACGCAGCAGAGATCCGAACCAAGCGGGTACGTAGGCAGAAGACCGATCGCCAGGATGCGCAACTGATTCTGCGTTTGCTGTCAGAGAGGCAATATTGCGTCAACTAACGGGAGAATGGGTCAACGCATCTTAATCGCTTGACATTCTTATTCCTTGTAGACAAGAACTTCCCAGATGCCGATTTCCGGGGATTTGCCTGCGACGTTTACTTTGAAACATGTGTTCGGCTCGCTACTATCAATCGCGTAAACGGTTCTTTACGATCTCGTCGCCGCCTTTATCATTAGAGAATGCGCCTGCTGGCTTTGCTTCTTGCCTTCGTTCCTTCAACTGCATTCACTCAAACTTCGCTGCAAGCTAAAGTCGCTCTTATCGCGAAAGATGCACACGGAACTGTTTCGGTCGCTTGTCTTCTTCCCGGCGCCACGCTCAACTGCGATCTGAATCCGCATAACCATTCGCCTATGCAGTCGATGTTCAAGTATCCGCTAGCCCTGACAGTTCTTCACCTGGCCGATACAGGCGAGCTCTTTCCCGACCAGCGGCCTGGAGAGTCCGTGAATTGTCACCTTGGATCGAACGGTTCGTTTCCTTCCTGAGGACCGCATTCCAAATGCATACAGTCCTCTCCAAGATCGCTATCCCAATGCAAACGTCGATGTGCCGCTGCGCGAACTCATCCAGCTTGCTGCTGGGCAAGCGACAACGGTGCAGAAGAAACGCTACTTCGTATCGTTGGAGGACCTGCGATAGTCCAGGGCTACATCCGCTCACTGGGAATAACCGCATTCCAACTAATCGATAGTGAGCATGATCTGGATCGCGACGAGTCTCTCCAGTATCGAGACTGGATCGAGCCCGCCGCAGCCGTACAGTTACTCCAGTGCCTGGTTCACAATCCTCCGATTTCGCCGGTAGCCAACGCTTTTCTCGTGCAGACGCTCACCGCCTCTGTTACTGGCCCCAACCGGCTACGCGCCGGACTTCCTGCAGGTACTCTTCTCGCACACAAGACTGGCAGTTCCGGGACTCATGGAGGGATCACCGCCGCCACCAACGACATAGGGCTTATCACCCTGCCCGATGGACGTAAGCTCGCTATCGCCGTTCTGGTTACAGATAGTAGTGCTGATGAAGCCACTCGTGAAGGCGTTATAGCTCGCATTGCACGAGCTGCCTACGATGAAGCGACCGCTACCAAATAGCGAAGCTTCACTTGCATCCTGGCTACGCGCTTCGTCCAGAACTGCGAAAACGTTGACTCGACGAGACCCCCGTCCTTAAGATGAACGCTCTGGCGAAGAGCGTCTCCTATGATCGGCCAAACCATCTTGCACTATCGCATCATCGAGAAGCTGGGCGCCGGCGGGATGGGCGTAGTATTCAAAGCCGAGGACACCAAACTCGATCGCTTTGTTGCGTTGAAGTTTTTGCCCGACGAAGTGGCGAAAGATGCTCTAGTCTTGAGCCGCTTTCGCCGTGAAGCTAAGGCCGCTTCTGCTCTGAACCATCCCAACATTTGCACAATTCATGAAATCAACGAGCAGGATGGGCAAACGTTCATCGTGATGGAGTTTCTGGATGGCGTCACACTCAGGCACCGCATCGCGGGACGACCATTACAGACGGAGACGCTGTTGGAGGTAGCCATCGAGGTGGCGGATGCGCTGGACGCCGCTCATACCGGAGGTATTGTTCATCGCGACATTAAGCCCGCTAATATCTTCATCACCAAACGGGGACATGCCAAGATCCTGGACTTTGGCCTGGCCAAAGTTTCCCTGCTGCCGAAAGCACAGTCGGTGGGGCCAACAGCGGCCACCATCGCCGACAGCCACGAGCTTCTGACAAGCCCCGGCGCGGCGGTTGGCACCGTCGCTTACATGTCCCCGGAGCAGGCCAAGGGCAAGGATCTCGATGCCCGCACCGATCTATTTTCCTTCGGGACAGTGCTATATGAGATGGCCACGGGAGCCTTGCCTTTCCCGGGAGAAACTTCTGCAACCATCTTCGACGGTATCCTTAATCGAACTCCGCTGCCGCCGATACGGTTGAATCCGACAGTTCCACCCAAGCTGGAAGACATCATCAGCAAACTGCTGGAGAAGGATCGCGAACTGCGCTACCAAGCCGCGGCGGAACTTAGAAGCGATCTCAAGCGGCTCAAGCGCGACACCGAATCGGGAAGACTCCAGGCTCAGGATTCCGCGGCCGTGCGCGTTTCGAGTGCATCCGTGCCCGTCGCAGGAGCTGAGCGCGGCTCCAGTGGTTCTGCCTTGGTCGCGGCCGCGCGCCAGCATAAAGCCGGCGTTGGAGTCATGGTCGCCGTCGCACTGCTACTGATCGCCGCGGCTGCATTCGGCATATACAGCTTATTTCTCCTCGCCCGTAGCCAGCCTTTCCAGAGCATCAAGATCACCAAGATCAGCGGCACTCACAATGCGCGGATCGGCGCCATGTCTCCCGACGGAAACTACCTGGCCTATGTGTTGAATAGCGAGGGTAACGAATCATTGTGGCTGCGCCATCTGGCCAGCGAAAGCAACGTGCAGATCGTTCCGTCCGAGCATGTGCAATACTCCGCCCTGCGCTTCTCTCCCGATGGCAGCCATATTTACTTTTCGCACACTCAATTGATCAGCGGTCCTGCGTCTCAGGAGTACGATCTATACCGCATCCCCGTGCTGGGTGGAACTCCACAACTTCTCGTCAGGGATATAGACACGAATCCAAGTTTTTCTTCCGACGGGCGGCGCTTCGCTTTCATACGCGCCAACGATCCCGACCCTGGCAAGTACCACCTGCTCATTGCAAATGCCGACGGCAGCAACGAAAAAAGTATTTTCGCCGGTCCCATGGCCAATGTGGTGTCGGATTCAGCCTGGTCGCCGGATGGAAAGGTGATCGTCGCTACGATCTTCGCTCAGGCCGAAGACACCATAAGCGCAGTCATTGCGATCGATCCGGACACCGGTGCCCAGAGGACTATATCCAAGCCGCCGTACACAGTGCTAACCAACGTGTACTGGCTGCCCGATGGAAGAACCTTGGCAGTAATTTTCTCAAGCATGGAGACTAACTTCAGCCGGCAGCAGGTTGGGCTGATCAGTTATCCGGATGGCAAGTTTCGCCCAATTACCGCCGACACAAATGACTATGCCAACTTGAGTGTCTCCGCCGACGGCGCGACCATTGCCACTGTCATGCGCCAGTCGGTTCGCGACGTTTATGTGAGTTCAGGCCTAAAGGCTGGTTACGCCGACGCTAGGCAGGTTAGTTCGGGAGACCTCGTGCCGGTGGTCGCTTGGGCGAGAGACGGCAATCTGCTGACGGAGCAGGGGTCATCCATTCGGGAGATTAGCCCGAACGGCGAACTCAAGGGGGAGATCGCTTCCGAAAAGGACTCTGCGGCGATGCAGCCTAACGGCTGCAGCGACGGCCACCTTGTTCTCGCGCGCGGGATGGCGAAAACCCTCTCGGTGAACATCTGGCGCAGTGAAGCGGATGGCACCGGATTGCACCGCCTGACCGAGGGTAAAAGAGATATGTTTCCGATGTGCTCCCCGGATAGCAAAACCGTCTTTTATATAGATATGACTGTTCCTGCCTTTATGAAAGTGTCCATGGCCGGAGCTCAGCCGGAGCGAGTTACAAAGGAATTTGCGGAATTCAACGCCGGTTTTGACGTTGCGCGCGACGGAAAGACGGTTGTGCTGGGCACTTACGATTTCAAAGCCCAAAAGCCAACGATCTCTCTGGTTTCTCTTGATTCCGGCCAGGTGCTGCGAATGTTCGAGTACGACCCGCGGCATCAGGGGCAACCCCGCTTCAGCCCCGACGGCAAAGGTATCGTCTACCCTGTCCGTGAAAAAGGAGTCGACAATTTGTGGCTGCAACCGCTGGACGGCGGCCCCGGCCGTCAGTTGACGAACTTCAGCTCCCTCAAAATCTACTCTTATCAATGGTCGCCCGATGGCAAGAGCCTGGCCCTGGTGCGCGGGGATTCTCCGTCCGACCTGGTGTTGATTCAGAATTCTCAGAGGAAATAGCCAGCACCTGCTTGGTCGACTCCGGACCAGTTGTCGCAATCCGGAAACTGGCCGTAAACGGGCTTCAGGGACATCTCCTCGAAGCCGATTTCTAAGGCTTCGTCACGTCCGTCTTCTTCGGACGGTTCGACTGCCTAGTGAAACGTTTGACGTGCACAAATCACTATAACGGTTAGGAAATCGCACCTGCAGGATCGGGGCAGAGGGCCGGAGAGGTCAATTCCGAATCGAAGTTAATCGAGTCACGAATGTGCGGAGAAGTGTCATGAACAGAATTCAAGAGGAATACGACTGGCGTCAGGTCACCAAGAGGATAATTCTCACATTGGCGTTCGTACTTGCGTATTCACTCGTGGCGACGCGATTAGTGCTTGCGCAAAACTACGCCGTGCTCTATTCGTTCACAGGCGGACCCAACGGCGGAGAGCCCACCTCAGGCTTGATCAAGGACCCTACGGGCAACTTGTACGGCACAACCTCGGGTGGGGGCGACTTCGGGAACGGAACTGTGTTCGAATTCAGTACGACTGGAAAGGAGAATGTGCGTTCGCGACTCGGCGGGCAACCTCTACGGCACCACGACAATAGGCGGCGCTTTCTACGGCACGGTTTTCAAGCTTGACACCAAAGGCACCGAGAGCGTCCTGTACAGCTTCACCGGCTTTGCGGACGGGGAACGCCCTCAAGCAGGTCTAGTCCTAGACCCTGTCGGCCTCCTCTACGGTACGACATTTTCAGGTGGCGAAGCAGGCTTCGGAACGGTCTTTAGCGTGGATATGTCTGGCCACGAGACCGTGCTGCACAGCTTTACCGCCGCCGGCGGGTCGCCCGGCCTTCACCGCCTCATCGGTTTGTGATCGCATTGCGTTTGCTTGATGTGGTCGTTGAAACCGGACTGCCAATGTGCCCTTCAGAGAAAAGAGCCATACATCTCGCCTGCGGGATGAATCCGAACACTTTCTCCGGTCCGGTTTGAGAGGAAAATCTGCGGAATTGCGGCCATTTCTCGCGATTTTCCGAGGAATGCTGGAGGTTTTCTCTGCATCACAGACTGCGTGGCGGAGGACGCAGTCTGGCGCTAACCTTTCTCCGGCTAAATTCCCTGCTAACAGGGAAAATAACAGGGAATTTGCGAAATTTTGACCCCAAAAAACGCACTACCATGCTCAAACTGCACATTCTACGGGAGGAGTAGCGGATTAGGCACAAATCGGAACAGGGAATTAACAGGGGCGTATCAGGGAATTTAATTTCCGGATCAGGGACCTATTGAAGGAGGGATTTACTCCGTTGCGAGCGGACTGGAGGGAAGCCAAAATGCTCCCGCTGCTCCGCCCAAACTCAGCGGAACCTGCTTACACAGTTTCTCAAAGTTCAGATCGTGGGGCTGCCGTCCTTCCAGAATCGACTCGATGATGTCCGGCGCGAGGAGTGCGCACCCGAAGACCTTGCCGACGTAACGTTCCGTAAGTCCCGCCTGGCGAGCCAGTGATCTCATGTCGAGCGCGTTTCCTTGAATGACCTTTTCATGCCAACCGTAGGCTCGTGCGATCGCCTTTATCAGCGAAGACTTGGGACGTCGAACCGGGTCGTTGGAGTTGGGCGGTTACAACCAGGTGAACTTCGCCGCCACACCGTTTGCTCTTGGCTTCGATGGTCAAACTGATGAGATCGTTTGCGTCGACGGTTTTTCTCAGGCACAGATTGCTGGCGACGACCTTGCCGCCGTTTTCCAACAACAGGCGCAGTTCCTTCCTGCTGAGCATAACCTCGATACTGTTCTCTTGAATGGCCACACGCCGAAGGAAAGCACCGAGGACGTCACGAAGGTCATCCGAGGGGAGCGAGGGCAAGCGCGCCGCAAGTTTCTTGGCAGCGACGACCAGGTCTCTAGTACTGGCTGGACTCTCATTTTCTGCGCCGAGCCGGTCGAATACGTCTGCGTCGGATTTCAGGAAAGAGACAAGCTTTTCGATGACGCGACCTTCAAGTTCATGCGCAGGCACTCGGGTCGGACCATCGCGTTGGCCCGTGGTGTTCTTGATGGCAAGCTGAGAGACATAGTAACGATAACGCCTACCTCGCTTGATGGTGAACGATGGTGTGAGACGGTTGCCTGCAGCATCTTCGACTAGCCCGGTCAGCAGACTCGATGCCTGCTCTCGGGCTCGCTGGCGGCGCGTCCGAAGATTGCTGTTCATCTGTGTTTGGACTTTGTCCCAAAGGTCTCGCGGTACGACGCCTGCATGCTCTCCCGGATACCACTGATCGCGATGCCGGATCTCTCCAATATAAAGACGATTCCGAAGGAGGGCATATAAAGCACCGCGAGCAAAGGCAACCCCACCCAGGCGGGCTCCCGTTCTGGTGATCCAAATTTTACTTCTGATTTTCTCCCGATTCAGTTCGACCGCCAGTTTGGAAACGCAGCCGAGGTTCAGGTAGAGAGAAAAAATCTTGCGAATGAGTTCCGATTCTTTGGCGTTCGGAACGAGTTTGCGGCCTTCAAGATCGTATCCGAGAGGCACCAGACCTCCCATCCACATTCCTTTCTTTTTCGATGCGGCAATCTTGTCCCGAATTCTCTCTCCTGTGACCTCTCTTTCGAACTGTGCGAAGGAGAGCAGAATATTAAGTGTCAGTCGTCCCATCGACGAGGTCGTATTGAATTGCTGAGTGACCGATACGAAGGACACTCCTCGTGCGTCGAGAGCTTCGACGATTTTGGCAAAGTCGGAGAGGCTGCGCGTCAGGCGGTCAACCTTATATACGACGATGATGTTCACTTTTTTAGCCTCTACGTCCTCCAACAAGCGTTTCAGTGCCGGACGCTCCATCGTCCCACCTGAGTATCCGCCATCATCGTAGTGGGTCGGAATGACGCGCCAGCCTTCCTGACGCTGACTCAGAATGAAGGCTTCCGAAGATTCGCGCTGGGCGTCCAGTGAGTTGAAGGATTGTTCCAGACCTTCTTCCGAGGATTTTCGGGTGTATATGGCACACCGCATGATGGGCTTGTGCTCAAGACTCATTGCGCCCCCCTTGATTTGCTACCACCTTGTTCGTTCTTGATTCCAAAAAATAGTGGCCCTGACCAACGAGTACCGGTGATGAGACGGGCGATCTCGGAGAGGCTTTTATATCGCGCGCCTTGGTACTCGTAACCGTTGGCTGCCACATTTACGAGGTGAACCTGATCGCGCCACTGTCGAACGAGGCGAGTGCCAGGCCTGAGTTGCGGAGTGGTGGAAATTGCGGAATCGCTGTCTCTCTCAAAGGCCTGGCTGAGTTGGCGAAGCCGTGTGCGAGCAGCCGGCTTAAGCGGCCCGAATGCTTGTTCTTGAAGCCGATGAGCAAGGATCGGGATCATCAAATCGCTACGCAATTTGGGGGGCGGCGACGCATCGAAGAGCTGCTTCCATAGGTCGCACAGAGCAGTTTTGTTGAGTTCAGGCAAGGACGCAAGTCGGTCGGCAATGGGCTCCGGCATAAACAAACCTCCAGCCATACATTGACGCTCCGTTTGCGCCGACAATCAAGTTGAATGATGCCCGATTAGTGCCGGAACTGAGGGGGCTTCTTGGCATTGTGAGAAATTCCTAAGGTGCAAGGGCGAACGGCTCAGCCGGTTTCTGTCCGGGGCTTGTCCCCTCGTCACCTGGTGTCGCGCAATAAACGCTCATAGAATTTCTTTGTGGGCGAGAACTGTAGTGCGGGTACGAATTTTCTCTGGGAATGGGTGGGGGTGTTGTGATGACACGAATTGTAAGGGACGAATTGGAATATTGCTGTAGGTGCAATGAGTGCTTCGAATGTTTTTCAAAGGGCCACGTGACGCCTGCCGTGACGTTAAAGAGACGCGGAAAGTTCAAGGTTCCGCTTTGTCGATCGCATTTTAATGCTTATCGACTAAAGCTTAGCCTAGCCAGTGCCAAGAAGTACCACCGACGTTCCGAGTTCAGGAGAAAAATTCGGCGCTGTGTCTCTTCGGGCTGCCACAATAAGTTGATTCCGCAAGAGCTACTGCCGCCGTGGGGCGCGATTTACTGCGAGCTTCTGCTTCGCCGTCTTTCTCCAGAGCAACCGCGGCCCTTTCTCGAGCCGTCAAGCTAAGTGAGCGTGGAGATTTTGAATCTGCGCGGCAATTATCCGTAGAAGCCGCATCGCTTTTCGCGTCCGCCCACAGCCGAGCCGGTGAACTCCGTGCGGATTACGAGGCCGTTCGTGCGCTGCACCTGGCTCAAGATAGCAAGAACTGCCTGAAAACTGCTTTGTCCACCGCACGGGATTTGGTTAACGGTCAGTATCCGTGGATATCAACACAGTTCCAGTTGGAAAAAGGCACCTGCTTCTGGATCGCCGGTGATCTGGGAAGAACCAAAGAAGCTTACCTTGCAGCGCTGAAAACAGCGAAAAAAACGATGTACAAGGCCGTCTATTTCCGTGCGTTGGCTCACGTATCTGGACTGAGCTCCGAACTCGGAGAAGAAGCGTTGGCTTGGAAACAGGCTGAGACCGGGCTCAGCTCCAGCAGTTCATCGAGCGCGATGTTGATGCAGTCATACAACTTGTACTTTGTTCTGCACATGGTGGCCGCTGCGACGAATCATTGTTACCTTGACGTTGCAGTGTGGCGCGAAGCCGTCGCCATTAGCGAGAAGACCCCGGACGTGCTACTGCACGCTGCGGCTCACGCCTATTTGGGCAGGAACGCAGCCGATATAGGTATGATGGAGCTTGCCCGCGATGCCTTTTCCGACGCTGCTAAAGAATTCCAGACCGCTCCCCAGAGCCACGCGACTCGAGTTGCCTACGCAGAGGCCGAAACTCGCCTTGCTCAAGTTGAGCTTCGTCAAGGCAATGAAAATCGCGCGATCGCGCGTCTGACAGCAATCGAGCCGGATGTTCTGAGCGCAAGTGACAACCTACTGGCTCTTATTTTCTATCGCGCGCTGGGGGAAGCTCTCCTTAAGACTAACCTCCCTCACGAGGCGGAGATGGCGACTCGGGCGGCAATCGCTCTGTCTGAAAACAATCTCGCCTCGCTACGTACAGAAAGCCAGCGCCTGCTGTGGGGAAGGGAATCGGTTGCCGCATACAAGATGCTGATTGAACTGAAACTGCAGCGGGGAGACTCGCGTAACGCACTGGAACTATGGGAGTGGTACCGCGGCGCATCTCTACGGTCTGGTGAAACGCAGTCCCATCGGTCATCGCTCACAGCGGCCGAATTGAAAGAAGATCCTCCAGACTTCCAACCGGAGGCGGTAGAGAGGAGTTTACCTAGCCTGCGCAATGAGACGGTGCTGTCCTACGCAGTTCTCGATGATGGCATTGAGGTGTGGCTGTACGACAATCGGGGGATCACGGCTCATTGGGTTCAAGCGCCGAAAGATTGGATAAGTCTGGCTGCCAGGAAACTCCGGAATCTTTGCTCACGGCCACAATCAAATCTCTCTGAACTTCACGCAACCGCGCGATCTCTCTACGACTTGCTAATCGGCCCGGTAGCAGAACAGATCGCAGAGGGGCGAGTGCTTGTCGTAGAGACCGATGACGATCTCAGTTTCATTCCTTTTGAAGTGCTGCTCGATCCCGCTGGTCATTACCTTGGCGAACGATTTTCGGTCGTTTCGTCCTACGGCCTTCACTACGCTGATTCGCTCAGACTAGCTCAACCTTTGACTCCTGGGACGCCCTCTTTGCTCGTTGGGGTGCCAGCGCCGGCCGGGTTTGGGGAAGAGCACTTGCCAGTTGTTGCCGATGCCCAAACTGAGGCCGAGGCTGCGGCAGATCGGTTTCAATCTCCAGTGCTTTTGTTAGGGCCGAACGCTACCGGCGATCGATTGCTGCAAGCCTTGCCAATGGTGAGCATCTTCCACTTTGCCGGACACGCAGTTGTTTCCGGAGAAGGTACCGAGCTTTTGTTATTCGACACTTCCCTGAGTGCAAAGATGCTTGAGCGCGCTCGTTTATGGAAGCTGGATCTGGCTGTATTGTCGGCCTGCGACACGGCAAACGGCTCCGAGGGTACAGCAATCGATACAGACAGTCTGGTGCGATCGTTTGAGAGATCAGGCGTTCCCCACGTCGTCGCCAGCCGTTGGAAGCTTGATTCTGCTGCTGCCCGCCGGTTTATGCAAGTCTTCTACGCCGCTGCTTTCCAGGGCAACAGCATCTCCCGGTGTCTCCAACTTTCACAGAATGCGATTCGGAATAGCGATGGAATGAGCCATCCATATTACTGGGCAGCACTGCAAGATTTTGGCCGGAGTTAGAAACCAAACAAATTCTTCAAATGTAAAAGAGGCAAGTATGAACTCAGCGCGTGTGATGTATATCGCAGCAACAATTCTTTCTCTCCTCGTACCTCTGTGTCGGGCTAATACCACTGTTTCGGTCGTTGTACGAGGACCGTGGGCCTATGCAATCGTGGGCTCGGGTACGAACGCCCATCTGGTGCTTATTGCACCTAAAGATGATGAGGGTCACTATCCACCCTCGGTCATGTCTTTGAAGGAAGACCTCGAACTCTCCTCTTCTGCGCAGAATGTCTTGACATTTGTCGCACAGGTACAACCACTATCTCCGAAATGTGATTCGATCACGGATAACGGGTACCCAGCGCCGATGAAGGCAGCCGACTTCAACTCCCTGTATACCTCACCAAACAATTACTACGTGGTCGTGCTCCCAGTCCCTGATTCCTGTGCGCCTTCTCAGGAGTTCAAGTCTGACATTAGCACAACATTCAATGCTCCACATCCGAATCCAACCCTGTATCCAGCTGGGATGATGTTTACTTACACGGTTTCCGCGGCAGGCTTCAATATGAATAATAGTACGAAACCATATGACTTCGAGGGCGGCAATGAGATCGACATCTGGATGCAGCCAAATGGAGGGGAGTCAAGTTTTTGCGACATGGACTCACGGCATGCATTTCATTCGCTGGTCACCACTCTGAAACTGACGCTATTCGAAGACTTCAACGAAAAGAGCGGATATCGTGATCATACCTGCCTGGCAATCGACGAGCAGAACCCACACCCCGGTGTTGGGGGGAGTACTGTTCGACACTTGACTCGCCTCCTCAAGCATTTTCAATGCTTCCTTGATCGGCCTAGTCTAGGCGGCGCGATGCTACTGAAAGCAGATTTCAAGGCATTTAAGACGGCGGCCATAGATTCCAAGTTTTTCGATCACGCTAGACCGCCGGATTCCCTTCAGAGCCTCGAACATTCGGTGGACTATTGGTTGGGTCACCGCAGGTTTGTGGAGGGTAGAGAGGACTTGCGATCGAAACTAAAGAGCTTGATCACGGTCTACTTAGACGGCGCGGGTTCGTGCCGCGCAGGCATGATTCGCGTCAATCCAACCTAACCAAGACAGACCCTTCCCACGTAGGCTAATAGTCTTCGAAGTGCTTGGCGACGGGTGCGCCGATGAGTCGCACCCCTCAATGTCTCGCATGCCTTCTGTCGGCAGAGGGAAATGGGCCATGACTCTCTACTCGCCATTGAAAAGGAACTTGTGCTGAATTCTCGTTATTGATTCACACTTTCGTGGCCAACGTTTTCAGATGCGGCGGACCAGGCAGGCATGTCGCGGCGGTAAGGGGGCATCCATTATGAGGAAGACGATCTCGCTGGGCGTGCACTGGGACGCGCCGTGGCCAAAGAGGCGTGGAATAAGGGGATGACCTACATCGACGGCACAACCGATCGAACCAATTGATCTTGGAACGTATCACTCCCAGAGGAGACAACTTGAGCGGCCGGCCGTGAACTTCATGGGCTGCGTCGAAGTACGATTTGCGGTCTCGAAACGGGCTTCTGGGAAGCGCCGAACTCAATTTGCAACTCGCCATAAAAGTCAAACTCGCTACGGCCAAAATCCGAGATCAGGATCGCATTGCATTCGCCTAACGCTGTCCTCGAAACCGGACTGCGCATGGGCCCTCCGGAGAAAAGCCAGGATATTGACCGCCTTCGCTGCGATCAGTCCGTTCTCTGTGGTCCGGTTTGTCGAGCAAAAATCGCAGAAAACGGGCATAATTCGCGAATTTTTCAGGAACCCAAGGCAGGAATTCTCTGCAGTCCAGACTGCGTGGCGGAGGGAAGTGGATTCGAACCCATAGTACCGTTTTGCTACGCTAAGCCTCGACGTGTCCGTAAGTTGCAGCAAGCAAATCCTGGGCGGAGAATTCGAGGCCAAAGTCCGTCGTCAGAGCTCTGTAATCGGTCCGGTTTCGATTCGCCGTCCATTCGAAACGAAAGGGCGAACACCAGGCGATTCTGTGGCAGAAAGTGGTCACTTCACGAGGCTCGAGGCTGATAGGGTTCGCACGTGACTACGTTCTTGGCGGGCAGTCCAAAATCGAAGTATTCACTTCGGAGAATAAGAAGTTTCGAGGATTTCGGATTTTTCGTCATCATGAAACCCATAGCTCCGCCTTTTTTCAAAACTGGAGGTTAAGGTCATGATGTAATGACGACGTTTCGACAATTCACAGGGTTCGGGCGAAAAGCTTGCAGCGGCGCTCCGGCTCTCATCGTTCGCCAATCCCGAGCGACTTGAAAAAATCATCGTAACGATTTTGCGACATAGGTAATTGCGTGTGGACTTGCGGACGCACTACTGCATCAGCGAGTCGGTTCGCGTTGCTGATCAGGTTATCGACGATGATCGACGCGTCTATGGGATTAAAGCGCATTTTGAGGCCAGGACGCCCATTTTCGACTTGGACGCGCATGCGGGTTCCGCTCGTTACTCGGGCAATCTGCTCGATGTAGTCCGTAACGAATCCGGCGAGGTCAGTGTCGATTTTCTCGGAATTAAGCTTGAAGTTAGCCTTTGCGGCGAACCTGGTAAGCCGAAAAGCGGTTTGTGGAACTGAAAAGTTCGGAAGCCGAAGCCCGGCAATTAGCCGACCGTGAGCGCGCAGCTGCGGAGGCCGCAACCCAACGCGCAGAGTCTGCGGAATCGGCAGCAGAGACGGAGCGCCGACGCGCGCATTTCCTCGAGTCCATCGTCACGTAGACAAGACAACCATCGTTAACTTGCACCAGGACTTTTCTATTCAGGAAGGCCATCTGCTCCAGGGCCTTCAGCAAAGCGTCCGCGGCACGGTCTTCTGTCCCCGCGTATCAGAAAGCAAGTTCTCAATCTGTTGCGCGATGTCCACGGCATAGATCGTCACCTGATGGCCTGGATCGGTAAAGGGCGCGATAGGTCCTCCGCATTGGCATCTTCCTTGTCCACCCAAGAAACCGGCACCACGTACTTCTCCAGCCGCTTGAGGCAATAATCCATGACGGCTTTGCGTAGTTGCTGGACTGCCGACGTGTCTATCAATCCCTGGTTGCGGCTTGACGCCTCTTGAAAATCTTCGTCACCCGGTAGCGTTGCCATCTGCCTTTGGCGACCGACAACGAATCACCATTCAGCACGAGTACAGCCGCGCGGCATTTTCGCCAGCCAGTTTCGCGGCCACAGCTCTGGGGAGTCCGCCGAGGGTCTGGGCGATGATTCTGCGCGAATCGGGCCAGGTCGAATCAGCGTGCGGATAGTCCGACGCCCACATATACCTGTCCGCGGCGTAGCTGTCGCACACCAGCGGCACTGTGGTGTCCTCTTGAAACGTGGCATAGACGTGATGCTGGACGTACTCACTGGGGCGCAGTTGCAGCGGGCAGGCGGCGAATCTGCCGAACCTTTCGTGCGCGTGATCGAGGCGGAACAGGAAATGGGGAAACCAGCCGCAATCGTTCTCCGCCGAGACGATGGTCAGACCCGGAAAGCGTTCGAGGACTCCGCCGCACACAATTTCGGCGAGAGACCGCTGGACATCGTGGATCACGTCGAGGTACTGCACATATGGGGACTTGGATTTTATCTGCGGCTGTCCGCTGGTGATGCAGTGGAGCGAGACCGGCAGTGCAACCGACGATACCGCCGCCCAGAATGGGTCGTAGATCGGGCTGCCGAAAGGTGGCAGGTTCTCGGGCGGAGCGCCCCAGACCAGCACGCCGCGGGCCCCCTGCCGCGCCGCGCGCTCGACTTCCCGAACGCTGGCCGCAATATCGTAGAGCGAAATGGCCGCCAGGGGCACCAGGCGTGCGCGACAGGACTGGGAGAATTCCACGATCCAGTCGTTGTAGACGCGAAAGCAGGCGCGTTGCAAATCGGCGTCGGGCAAAGCGAACAATTTCATGCCGTGCGTCGGATACAGGATTTCGCACGCGACGCCGTCGGCATCCTGATCCTTCACACGCTCGACCGGATCCCAGCCGCCGGCTCGCGCCGCCTCATAACCGCGACGCAAATGTTGCTTGAGCTCGTGGGCCTGCTTTCCGGCGCCGAACCCGGTGGCGATGGCAAAAGGAGAAATCCCCGGAGCCACAAACAGGTAGCGGTCGTTGCCGTAGTCGCGCACCACGCGCGGCGCATGGTCCCGGTATTTGCGATCCAGCCGATGGAGCCAGAGATCGGCAGGCTCGGTTACATGCGAGTCGGCGGAGACGATGAACGGTGCGGCAGTCATGACGGAATAGGAGGCGTGCCCCACATCTGCCACCACGTGCCGGACAAGCCAGCCTCCGTGGGTTCTAAGGTGTGGCTCTCCGCCAGGTGTTCAGAGTACGAGGTCGCCTCGGAATTGGTTTGTTGCTCAATAACACCGGGAATGAGATGGAAGATGGAGCCGAACGCGGCAACATTGAGGGCATGTCCGGTCTCGTGTAGTACGTCGCCAGACGGATCTGGCGAGTTGGAATTGATATAGGCGAAATTACCCACGTCAAAGGCCTCCCCGCCCCAGGCGCCGATCAATCCGCCTTTCATGACAATGGTGCCGGTTTCCCAGTGAATGTGGATGTAGTCGATGTGTGCGCCCTTCACCATGTTCAAGGTAAACGCCGCCGCCAGAACGTTGATCACGAAGAATATCAGCCCAATACCCGTGGCCAACCACGACATGGGCATGATCCAACTCGACCAGCCGAGGATGCCCTGATAGACCTGGTTCCTCGAGATGGTGTTAAAGGCCGCCAGGAAATTGATAACGCCCAATGCAACGCCGATGGTCGGGCCGAAAATTCCCACGGCGAGGGCGGTATTCAGACCGGCGTTGAAGCCGATCATGAATCCCCGGAAGAACTCTTCCAAGTTGTAGTTTCCCGTGTTGCTGGCGGCGATGGCATAGGAAACGCTTACGATTCCGGTGGCCAGCAATGCGCCGATCGCTACCCCCAAGGCACCGCCGGTAAAGACCACGGCGGCCACCACAGCGGCCGCAACGATGACGCCGACGATGGCACCGACCACGCTCCAGAACGAGAGGCCGGAGTAATCGACGTTGTCCATCGGATCATTGCCCGCGTAGGCATAGGGATGTAGCGCCCGTGGGTTGGCCATCACTTTGTGCGGCTGGTAGAGCGGCAGCGGGTCGGGTGTGAGGAAGCGGCCGAGGTCCGGTGAATAGTAACGCCGCCTCATGTAATAAAGACCCGACTCCGAATCGAAGGGGTGCAGCCCGTAAGTCCGGTCGTCGATCACTCCATTCGAACTATCGATATTGCCGAACGGGCGGTAGACGATGGCCGCCAGTTTCGCTCCGTTCTGGTCGGTAAAGAACGACGTGTTCCCGGCGTAGTCCGTGTGAAAGTAGCGCGGACCAACGTCGGAAAGTACGCACATGCGGCGTCCGCCGAGCGACACGTAATGCAGGACTTTTCCGTTGCGGATCTCAACTTCGGAACCAGCAAACTGCGTTGCCGTAACCGTGCCGTCCTTGCCGGTTACTTGCTTGGAAAAGCGCTGGCCGGTCGGATCGTAGGTGTAATTCGCCACCAGGCCGTCGACGCGCGTGACGCGCGACAGCTCGTTCTTTTGGTTGTAGGCGAAAGTTTTGTCCGCCAGGCCGAGTAAGTTTCCGTTCGCGTCATAGGCCAGATTCTGGCGAGCGCCGCCGCCGATGGTCACGCCGGCGATGCGATCGGGGTGCTGAGCGTCGTCGAAGGCGAACAGGCTGTTGGTTTCGTCCATTCGGGCGAGATTCATGAATTTGGAGTAACCATAGTTGCGCACCACAGGATTAGGGTTCGACATGGTGCACGAGGTGAGTTGATAAAGCGGGTCCTGAGTGTAGGACGCGCTGCCGCGGCCGCCGGGCGCGGCGTCTGCACTGGAAAGAAGAATCCCCATCTGGTCGAGCGTGTAGGTGAGGTCTTCGTAGACTTGGCCCTGCGGACCGAGAGTGCGCTGTTGCGTCACGCGCCCGGGGCCGACTTCGTAGGAGATGGTCGTCGTTACTCCGTTGGCGTATGCCAGCGTCTGCGGCAGGCCACGCGGGTCGTAAGAAATGCTCGTGACCACGCCTGGAATCGCACTGACCCATCCGTTGAAGGTCAGGTTTCTCTGAATTCGCTGTCCGTCGGAATAACTGCGTGCGACTTCCCGGCCCAGCACGTCGTATTCGTAGTTGATCTGATAGGGGTTGGCTACCCCGTCGTACTGATATGCCGTCTGCGTGATACGGCTGGCGGCGTCGTATTGAAATGACTGGGATCCTCCCTGATAGGTCACCGACGAAATCCTGCTCAGGCCATTATCCCCGGCGGCATCGTAGATGTATTCTTCCAGGATCGTGCCTGCCGAACTCAGTCTCTGCAAGCGGCCAAGAGCGTCCATGGTCACGCGCAGATCGATGCCGTTGGCATCGAGCGACCGCACCACGCGGCTGCGCGCGTCATACCAGAGCTGCCGGTGGCCGGCGGCGCGGTGGTTAATGTCGTAGCGGTTCCCCAACAAATCGCAACTGTAGGAGCACAACACCCCGGAAGCATCCTGGATCGCGATGGTGCGCCCCATGGCGTCGTTAGTGTAGGAAGTCGTCATCGTGCTTCCGCCGCCGAGCATTTCCACCACCGCGGTGCGCAGGCGGAACACGTCGAATTGGTCCCGTCGCGGCGTGTTGGCCTGTCCCCGCGCTACATTTGCCGCTGAAGTGTCGTTATCATCCGCATCAGTAATCAGAAGCTCGAACGGGGAGTATTGCGCGGTCGAAACGCCTCCGTTGTAGTTGACGGTCCGCTGCACCCGGCCACGGGCGTCGTAGAAGAACGACCGCGCCGGCGCTCCTGCTGCCGTGACACCAGAGTAGGCGTGATCCGTGGAAAACGTCGGCTCAAATTCCTGCTTGGGATCGCACCACGGATTAAAAGTTCGCACCCCGGAAACGACATAGTTCGTAGCGTCCATCTGCGCCCTGTGCTGTACCTCATTTCCTCGCCCGTCGAAGTAGGTCAGCACAACGGAAGAGATGTCTCCCGCCTTGGTTTGCAACATGCGCGCCGTTCGCACATGGGGTACTACGGTATCGTCGTAGGAATATTGCCGTGGTGGGGCCGCCGGATTATCCACCGGCGTCACCGCGGACAATGTCCTGCCCTGGGCGTCGTAGGTGAAGCGCGTGATCTCTCCATTCGGGTAAGTTATTTGGCTGGGCTGCGCCGCACCGCGATCGTAGACGAACGTCGTCGTCCCGAGTGGACCAGCCAGCTGGGTGCGGAATAGACCGTCGGAGTCGAAGGTATATTGCGTCATTATGCCGAGCGGATCCGTGTCGGCCACTTTCAAGCCCTGGGCGTTATACGCGTGCCGTTCCTCGGCCACGAACAGTGCAGGCACGCCATCGGCGTTGTCCCCGGCAATGAAGCCGAAAGCGGCGGCGCCGTCCATACTGGCGTCGTAATGCGCGCCGAAGTCGGCCTGTAACCACGCCACCCGCAGGCGTCGCGTCAGCAGTCCGCGATCCGCCTGGCCCGCCGCCATCCCCACGAAATCCGGGCCATCGTAGAACATCTGCATTTCCGCGACGATCTTTCCCGCGCCGTCGCGCACCACCGCCGAGGCCATCTTGTCCAACACGCGGCGGGTCGTGCTGGCCGCGTAAGAGATTTCCGTAGTGCGAACCTGGTCGGCCTGGACCACCCCACCCTTCGTCCCGTAGCCGCGATGAACTTCCTGCACTACATTGCCGACCGCATCGTAGGTGTACGTTTTATCCTCGCCGCGGACGTCGGCTGTGCGTTCAATGTCGAGTGTGGTGTGCTTGGTGACGCTCACGAACGTGCGATGGCTTCCGTCGACGGTATCGTCGAGAACCGTGACGGCATATCCAGACTGCTCCGTGTAAAGCGGAAGGTTGGCCTGGGCCGTGCCGTCCACACTGTAAATATCGACCTGCGCCAACATGCCATTCAGCGCGGCATCGTCGATGGAGTTGCCAGGGACGAGCTCCATCGCCATGAGAAACTGATGGACCGTGCGGGTATCGGCGCGGCTTTCGTCTCCCTTTTCGATCCGTTCGGCGCTGCGGAACCCTTCGAACCGGCGCAGAGTGGGCTGGTAATGCGCGTTGTGATAGCGAAATTGAATTTCGCTGACGACGCCGGTGACTTGATCTGTCTCCCGCGTGCTGCTAACGACGCACAAGGGGAACGGGAAGTTCGTATCCCAGATCGTCCCGGCCTGCCGGTCATTGAGATAGTCCTCCACGGCCGAACGGTAGAAAAATTCGGACTTCAGCCCGGAGCCGTTGTCGACGGTGGAAAGCAAGTAAGGGTTGGTGGTCACATTGAACTCGAGCGACGCGTAGCTAATTCTGCCCGCGCTGCGATAGCTGTTCCAGACCAATCCCGGGGTCGCAGCTCCCCTGAGGTTGATCATCCGGGCGGTGCTGGGAAGAGGCGCCGGGATGGGCGCCAAGACTATGGGTGGGCCAAATGCGGTGCCGTTCAGGTTGGTCCAAACCGTGACGCTGTCGCTTTGCAAATAGACAAGGTCAGCGCAGCCGTCACCGTCGATGTCGGAAAGAAACACTTGATCGGAGTTGTTCTGCAGGTCGCGCAGCCGCGGGCTGTTGGCCATCATGACCGCGTCCGCAAAACGGCCGTTGCCCAGACTCGGCCAGTAGCGAACCGATCCCGACGAGATTTCAACGATGTCGCTGGCTCCGTCGCCGGTCATGTCGGCCAGCACGATAAGAGGGTTCGAGAAGTCAATCGCGCCCCCGCTGGCGGGCGCGGGCACCACCGCCGGAGCGCCCCATCCCAGATCGCCGCCGTTGCGCCAAAGCACCAGTCCGTGATCGATGGTCTCGACGGCGTCCACGCGCCCGTCCAAATCGTTGTCGGCAAAACGAAGCCGTTCGCTTTGCCAGTCGGGAGTCGCACTCGCGTTGCGCGGATAAGCCACGAACTGACCCCACCCCTGCTGTCCGTTGTTCTCGAAATAACCGGGGACAGAGCCGGGCGCCAGCAACATGAGGTCGGCCTTTCCGTTGCCGTTGACGTCGATGAACACAGCTCCGGCTGACGCGATGGATCCGCCGAATGGCGCCGAGGGCAGAGCCTGCGGGTAGTCCCATCCCGCGCCGTTATTGCGCCAGTAGAATTGCTTCCCGCCGATGATCTCGAGAACTCCGGGCAACGGCGCCTGATCAAGGATGATCAGAGCCGCGTCCGGATCGTCGAGCGGGGGCGGTTCGCTAGCGCTCGCCGGATAGTACCGGACGGAAATATCAGCCGGATCGAACGCGCCGTAGGTGAAGCGGACCGGTGGACGCACGACAGCACCACCTGAAGTGGCAGCTGTCGCGAAACTGCTAAGTTGAACAGACGACAGCAGCGAAATGCCGCTCTGCGAAGCGGTGTCGTAGGAAAGCGTCCAGGTACGCAGTTTGCTCTCGTTTACGCCAGGGTCGATAACAAGGTCGATCTGCTTACAGCGCAAGCCCAGCGTGCAGGGGAAACCAGCACGCCGGTCATAGCGTACATCCGGACGCGCCTCGTAGGTGAACCGCACGGAATAGGCGGCGTATCGCAATTCGGCGAGATACGCCGTGCCGCTGGAGGTGTCCCAGGTGTAGCTGGCCGTGTTGCCGGAAACATCCGTCCACCGTTCCACCAGCCAGCACTGTACGTTGCCCGGCTGGGCCGGATCGGCAACGCGGGCGGCGGGCGCCGTCCCCAATTCCCACACGTCGCCATTTCGTTCCTCGATCTTCCAGCCGCTCCCTTCGCGGGTATAACGGCTGAAAGCGGTCTCATAGACCGCCCCGAACGATCCGTCCTTGAGAGCAATGATTTGGTTGCTGCCGTCGAGATACGTTTCCGGCTCTTCACCGGGCGTGCCCAAATCGAGACTTCGCGAGATGGAGCGCACCGCTAGTTGCCATCCGAAGCCGAACGGCCCGGACCGCACTCCCTGACTATACTCGAGCATGAGGCTGGGCTTGTGTCCCGCCACGCCGTCGGGAAGCGGGATGGCGTACGAGTACACCCCTTGTCCCGTGTTCAGGTTCATGCGGAACGCTTCGCCGAGTCCGGGGACGCTCCCAGTCCCGGAGGGGGGTGAAACGATTGAATCTCCGTTGCCAGACGCCACGCTTCTCCTCCCTAACGGTAATCGAAGGTGTACTCGAAATACGTCATCAGATCGCTCAAACCGTTCAGGTTAAGATTTCCGGCGTTGACCAGCGTCGGATTATCGGCGGGCAAGATAGCAATCGTCAGGGTGTCGAATACTGGGTTGCCATTGAGCGCGAAAAGCGGATCGGCCGCTGCGGTCCCCGCCACCATGCCGTTGGCATCGGTCTTCACCGTAAATGTTTTTCCCATCACAGAAGAGGTGACGCGCAGGGTAAGGCCGTTCATGGTGGCCGCATTGCCTGAAACCCGCAATGACGACTTGGTGCGTTTCAGGTTCGTCTGCGTCATCGGAAATAGAGTGTCGTCGTACACCAGCTGTGCCTGCCCCTGGCTCTTCAGATAAAACAGCTCGTCGGGGAAGGTCAACTGCATCGAGGTCACGCGCGTAGCCGAAGAGCTCTTGGGCAGTCCTGCGATGATCGTGGCTTCCAGGTTGGAGTCGAAGAATCCGTCGTAATAAAGCACCAGCTGGACGTCGATGATGGAGCCAAAATCGATGTCGTTGGCGGAAAGCGGCATGTCGAGCTGCCACAGCGTGTCAATGCCATTGTTCTCGAAGAGCTGCAAATCGTTGGGATTAACCTGGAAGGCCAGTGCGTCCTGCCGGAACTCATAAGCCGAGAGCGGCATCACATCGGCGGGATAGAGTCGCGTCACAACGGTCCCGTCGGACAGGCGCACACGCGAAGCGCCCACGTTGCGCAGGCTGCCGGCCAGGTTTACCTGTGTTACGCCAACGAACACCAGCTCAACGTTCCGGATCTTGCAAAGGTACATTCCCGGGGTCTCGCGGTCGAACATGGCCAACTCGGTCTGGAACATGCATTGACCTTTGTTCTGCAGTTGGTTAAATGCGTACGGGAAGTTATCGGCCAGGCTGATAATGCGCTTTACCGGCGCCTTCTTGGTCTTCGTGGTGGTCACGTAGTCGTAAGTGAACGAGTCCAGGTCGAGAGTCAAAAAATCGGCTCCCATCAAGTTGTCGGTGGCCGAGTGCGTATAGTCGCCGCGGATTACCTTAAGGTTCCGGCCCGTCTCTGCGTTGTAGGCGCGCTCGGCGAGCAGCGCAACCGCGGTCGCCATGTCGGTGTAGCGCTGTGAAATCTTCCGCGCGTTCCCCGCCAGCTCAAACCACAACCCCGCGTTGAATTCCTGCATGTCGAGATAGTCGCGATTCTCTTCCGCATCCCGCTGCTGCAGTTGCGCCAGCGCAATCCGCTGGTTGGCAATGGCCACTTGCGTCTGCGCTTCGGTGACCTGGGCCTGGGCTTGCGCCACGTACGCCGTGGCCGACGCTAGGTCGCGCTGCAGGTTGGCGGCTTCCATGTCCTGCGAAATCTTCTCCCGAGCCGTCTCCAGATCCTGAATCACCAGACTGCGCCGCTCGCCGCTCGTGTTGTAGTAGGTATAGCCGCTGATCGTGAGACTGACTTCGGAACCCTGATCAACGGAAGCGGCATTGGCCCAGGCCTCCAGTTCGTCGTACTCGGCAAGTGCAGCCCGATTGTTGGCGAAATCCGCTTGTGCGCCCTGCGCATTCGTCTGCTGCACGTGGGCGTAGTTGAGTCCGGCCGTGGCCACGGCGACGGACGCATTGGCCTCGTCCAAGCCCCGCTGTTCCAGCACCACATTCTGGGCCGCAACCTCCGCTTGCTGGTCCAATTCCTGGCGTTGCAAAGTCTCATTCTCGCCGGAAGTGGTGTACTGGATGTAACGCTGCTCCATCTGCGACGCCTGCTGGGCAAAATATTTGGCCGTATTTTGCAGATAGTCCCAGCTGAAAGGGGGCAGATAGTCCACCGCCAGACCGAAGAAGTCAAGGCTGGCTTTGAGCTGTTGCAGCCGGACTCTGGCTTCCGCCACCTTGGAAAGAATCTCCGGGTTATCGGGATAGGTAGCGGGGAACCCGGCCGCGATAAAAGCGGTGACGCGCGTCTTCAGGCCGGCAAAGCGGGCATCGGCGTACAGCGGCGACGTCGCGTCCAGGCTATCGTCAGTCTTGATGATGTGCTCGTAATCGGCTTTGGCCGTCGGAAATTGCGTCAGATCGTCGGCGGCATTGCGATAGTCGCGATCCCCCATAGCAAGGTAAACGCCAGCGAGCTTGTTCCACAGCTTAGGAATCTCGAAGGCCTTATTGATGTAGGGATAGACGAGCACGCTCGCGTAGGTAGACGCCGCATCTTCCAGGTTGCCGAGCCCCAATTGGCAGTCGCCGATGGCCATCGGAATCACGAAGAAGTACATCGAGGGGAGATATGCCACGGTCTGCGTGGGGTCGCCCGACCACACCGCGCTCCGCACCAGCGAGATGTCGGTGGAGTCAGTGATCTTCTGGAGGAAAGTGCGCATGTTGGTCGGGAGGTCGCCAGTCAATCCCAGGGAAGCCGTGTCTTTTGCTCCCGCCAAAGTGTAGGTTCGCTCCGGTGGCAGGGTCGCAAAAAACGACGAGCTCATCAATCGCGGTGCTGCTGTTGCATCCGGCGCGGCAGCGGTCGCAGCCTTAACCGCCACCGCCGTTCCAACGGTCCCAATCCTGGCGATGGACGGAACAGCCTTCACCGCGGTCACTGGGAACATCTTTTGCTGCGTTTGGATGGCCGTCGCGGCAGCCAGCGAGCTCGTGCTTCCTGCCGCGTCGCCTGAACGCGATTGCATGCCGGCCAGAGTCGTAAGCGTTTCGACCTGCGCTTCATAGAGTTTCGCTGTGCCGAACAAGCCGGCGCTGCTCTGCGCCATCGCGATAGCGCTCTTCGCGTCGCCGCCCGATTTTTCTGTCGCGAGCGCAAGGTCTTGCATCACGGCCGCACGCATCGCCGGCTGCGTAGCGGGGACCGCGTTTAGCGCTGTCGTGAACGCCGTGACGGCGGTCTTCCAGTCGTTTGCTTGCGCAGCGTCGTAAGCTTGGTCGATTGATGCTTTCAGTTGAAGCTGACCGGCCGACATAGCCAAGCCCGTGCTCTGAAAAGGGGCGAGCTTCGCCGTTACCGGCGCTGGGAAAGCTGCCACGTCGCTGACGAACGTGGAGGGGAATGTGTACGCTCTAATTGGCTGGGCCTGGAGAATTGCTCCAGCTTTTTGCGCGAAAATGTCGATTAGGGTGACGTCCAATGGCGCAGAGAATTGCCCGCTCCAATAGCTGGTCACGGGCAGGGCTGGGTGAACGCTTGTCAGAATCAAGTTCTCCAGTTGCTGAAAGGCGTCCATAGCGTTCGCGTATTGACCTTGTTTGAGCGAGGCGTACGCACTTGAGTACTGCTGCTGGACTTGTATCTCGAAAGCCGTGGTGGGGTCAGCCTGTTGATAATCGACAACCCACGACACATGCGGAGCGAGAACGTGGTACGAATACCGCTTCTCATCGAAATAAGGGGGCGCCATTAGTTAATCCTCCCAGCCTGGGTGAAGGCCGGTGTATCTTAACTCTCCACTGGATTTCCCATTCTCACTAAGTTAACCCTTACTCGTGCTCTCTCCCATTTCTGTTCGGCGTCGGTTTCATCCTTGGTTCAATTCCCGGCCTTAACAGATAGTGATCAGCAACGCAGAAGCGTTTCACCTCGGCTGAGGTTTCGTCTTCCTTGGCGAATAACGCAGCAGCATCCTAATCTAACTCCAAGGAAACCCACGATTGGGCGATCGCTCTGGGTGGGCGCGCTGTCCCTGTCGTTTCTGTTTGCCAACAGTTACAGCCTCGATCCACCCATAGTTGTCGTAAACAGGCGTGGGTGTTGAAAAAGTCACGTCGATTAGCAGGCAGAGAATCGACAGAAGCATGGTAGAAGAAAGTGATCCTGCCCATGCTCTGTTGGATTCTGATCGTCGGAGGCCTGCTGATCAT
>Ga0302179_10000187_pt1 | contig 48761 bp, 46 predicted proteins | sample I_Palsa_E3_1_FD_198788 | JGI IMG/M metagenome (GOLD analysis project Ga0302179, IMG submission 198788) | Peat permafrost microbial communities from Stordalen Mire near Abisko, Sweden - I_Palsa_E3_1 | ecosystem: Environmental > Terrestrial > Soil > Palsa > Peat permafrost | place: Sweden...
CTGTTCGCCGATTAAAGTGGCACGTGAACTGGGTTCAGAACGTCGCAAGACAGTTCGGTCCCTATCTGTGATGGGCGTTAGAAAATTGAGTGGACATGACCTTAGTACGAGAGGACCGGGTCGTACGTACCGCTGGTGTATCAGTTGTGCCGCCAGGTGCAGTGCTGAGTAGCTATGTACGGACAGGATAAACGCTGAAAGCATCTAAGCGTGAAACCTTCCACGAGATGAGTTTTCTTTTAAGGGTCGTCAGAGACTATGACGTTGATAGGCTACAGGTCTAAAACTGGTGACAGTAAAGCCGAGTAGTACTAATTGCCCGTATGCTTTAATTTTTTTTAGTTATAGAGTATTACAACTACCCAATATGTACATTATTATTGCAGCCGGACGAAGGCGCCCGGACTGTTTATATTCTTATGGTGGTTTTGCCGAGGGTGTTCACCTCTTCCCATACCGAACAGAGAAGTTAAGCCCCTCATGGCCGATGGTACTGCACCACAATGCGGGAGAGTAGGTAGCTGCCATATTCCTTGAAGCCCTGTCATTTACCTGACAGGGCTTTTTTTTGCCCCTACCCCCACGCACCGGGACATACTGCCCTTTTCCTTAACTTTATTGCAACAACCATCCCAACCATGAAAAGACAAATTGGCACTATCATCATTTTTTTGTTTACCGCTACTGGACTTTTCGCTCAGAAGGAAGGCTGGACATCCCTTTTTGACGGCAAAACCCTCCATGGCTGGAAACGACTGGCCGGCACAGCCGAATATAAGGTGGAAGACGGAGCGATCGTAGGCACCGGCGTCGCAGGCTCGGGCAACAGTTTCCTGGTCACGGAACGGGAATTCAACGATTTCGTCCTGGAAATGGATGTCCGCATCGATGATACGAGCAGTAACTCCGGCGTACAACTTCGAAGCCATTTCGATCCTGCGGGTCACGAAGGGAAGGGCCTTGTCTATGGCTATCAGTTTGAGATCGACCCCTCTTCCCGACGCTGGACAGGCGGTCTCTATGACGAAGGCCGTCGGGGCTGGTTGTACCCGGTGTCGCTGAACCATTCCGTACAGAGCGCTTTTAAAGTCGGGCAATACAATCATATCCGCATCGAATGCATCAATTCGGTTATTCGAACCTGGGTAGACGGACTTGCCACTGCCTGCCTTATTGATACCATGGATAAGAATGGATTTATCGGTCTGCAGGTACACGCCATAAGCAGCCCGGAGTTGGCCGGGAAAAAAGTTTATTTTAAAAATATCCGGATCAGGACAACGGACTTTCGGCCGGGCTTTTTCCCACCAGGAATCTACGTAGTTGACAATATCCCCAATACCCTGACAGAATATGAAAAAAAGAGCGGCTGGCGACTGCTCTTCGACGGAAAAACATCCAATGGGTGGGTGGGGGCTTATAAGAAAACCTTTCCTGATCATGGCTGGCAGATCAAAGACGGGACCCTTACCGTGTTGACTGGAAAAGGGGAGATGAGTACAAACGGCGGTGATATCGTGACGACCGATCAATATAAAGCCTTTGATCTTTCTTTCGAGTTCCGGATGACTCCCGGCGCCAATAGCGGCGTAAAATATTTCGTCACGCTGCAGGAGCAAAATACCGGCGGCGCAGGGATTGGTCTCGAATACCAGGTGCTGGACGATTCCCTCCACCCGGATGCCAAATTGGGACGTGATGGCGACCGCACGCTTGCCTCGCTCTATGATCTAATCCCCGCTAACAAACAACGGCGGTTTATCCACCCGATCGGCGAGTGGAATACAGGCCGGATCATCGTCTACCCGGATAATCATGTAGAACATTACCTCAACGGTGTCAAGGTACTGGAATATGAAAGAGGGTCTGCAGAATTCCGCTCCCTGGTGGCCATCAGCAAATATAAGATCTGGCATAATTTCGGCGAGGCGACTGAGGGGCATCTCCTGCTGCAGGATCATGGGAATGAGGTTAGTTACCGCAGTATTAAAGTGCGGGAGTTATAGACCGACAGGCTCCCAGCCTTTTTCATAGGTGCGACGCCACAGGGAAGCGGCGGCGGCGTCATTCAGGATGTGCCCGTTGGAAGGATCACAGTGCAGCGTACCCGAAGTCCTTTGCGCGATATTGGCCAGGTGACAGAGCAATACACTCTTGGCGCCTTCATCCACCGGCTGGGTCAGGGCCCCTTCCTCCCTGACGGCCTGAATGAAATTATTGAAATGGTAGAAGTCCATATTGCCGCTGGCGGCCACAGGATTGGTAGGATCTGCGACTACTTCCGATTTTACTTCCTTGATGAGCTTGTTTTTATCATCAAAAAGTTTGTAATCACCTCCGCCCAGATTGACCAGGCTTCCTCCGTCGCCATAAATAATAAATCCGCGATCGCTCCCTTCCACGGGGAAATGATTGCAGCTCCGCCCTTCCCAGGTAATGGCTTTGCCCTCTGCAAATTCAAAGCTGGCGATCTGCGTATCGGGAGTCTGCCAGTCATCCTTAAAAGCGTAACGCCCGCCGGCAGACACTACCTTTTGGGGAAAATTTAGCCCCATAAACCATCGGCAGCAGTCGATCTCATGTGTGCCGTTATTGCATGCCTCTCCTGTTCCCCAATGCCAGAACCAATGCCAGTTATAATGGACCAGGTTGTCCTGGTAGTCCCGCCGCGGGGCGGGCCCCTGCCATAAGTCGAAATCCAACGTAGCCGGCACGGGTATTTTTTTACCATAACCGATGGACTTTCGCTGATTGGCATACCAGGCCTTAGCCAGATAAGGGTTGCCGATAACACCTTCTTTTATTTGCCGGGCGGCGTCTATCAGGGAAGGAAAGGACCGCCGCTGACTCCCCATCTGAATATGGCGCTTGTACTTAAGCAGGGCTGCTGCCAGCAATTCCCCCTCATATGGGTTCTGGCCGCAAGGCTTTTCCACATAGACATGCTTACCATTCGTGACGCCCAGGATGGCGGCGGGGGTATGCCAATGGTCGGGAGCTGCAATGACGAGCGCATCGATATCCTTTTGTTCGACCAACTTGCGGACATCATGAACGACACCCGGCTGCCGGGGTGCATCCTTCAGGGCGGTAAGGCCGTTCTTAATTGCTCCCTCTTCGACATCGCAGATATATCCTACTTCTACCCCCGGCAATTGGGAGAATGATTTTGCCAGGTAAGCGCCGCGGCTGTTCACTCCCATGACGGCGACAATCACCTTATTACTTGGCGCCGCTTTGCCGCGGATGGGGAAGTTGATGATGGTGACGCCGGCGGCGAGGGAGGCGTTGCGGATAAATTCTCTGCGTTGCATATTTCTGCGTGACATTGGGCAAACAATTTTGTCGACTAAAGTTAGCGGTTAATTTGTGGCGGAGGTGCACTTATAGCAATAAAAAAATCCTTTCTGAAAGAAAGGATTTTAACAAAGATGTATCGATTGATAAGATTAATAATCCCTGTTGTAGCCACCACCGCCGCCGCCGCGGTCATAGCCACCTTTTTTGTAACCACCACCGCCGCCGCCACCGCCGAAACTCCTCTTTTTGTAACCACCACCACCGCCGCTGCCGCCTTGTTGTTTGGGCTGCGATTCGTTAACGATGATCTTACGGCCCATCACCTCACTGTCGTACAGGTTGGTGATAGCTTGCTGCGCTTCGCCGTCGTCTTCCATTTCAACGAAACCGAAGCCCTTGCTGCGGCCGGAAACTTTATCCTTTACGATCTTGGCGGAAGCAACGGTTCCGTGTTGTTCAAAAAGGTTCCTAAGATCCTCATCGGTCATCTGCCAGGAGAGGTTGCCTACATAAATGTTCATTGTACAAAAAATTAAAAAATGATAAAAACTCACTCTACCTACTGTTAGACTATAATGACTGAGGAATCTGACTGAAAAGAAAGTTACGACAGCCTACAATAACACTAAAAATATTAGAGCTATTGTAAAGATAACAATTTTTATTACTTAGTAAAATTTTGTGGTAAATCTGCGGGATTTAGCATTGGTCGGGCTTTTAGCGCATTTTATCCCGATAAAAAATCGTTTTTGTACCTGCGTATTTCGATTTTCTTTAACAAATATTGAGAATTATGGAAATATCAATAAAAAAGCCCGCAATTTATTTACGGGCTTTTAATAATCAGGATATTTTAGTGAATTTTAGCAAACCGGCGGCCGTCGGGCGGCGATTTGCAGTTGCGACTCTCAGTTGCGACTATTCGGTCGGCGACTCTTCAGCGACGCGATTCCGCAGTCACTGATCAACAGCAGCTGTTATTCAGCGGTCACTTCAAATTCTACTTCGGCTTCATTGCTGTTACCAAAGTCTACCTTGGCTTTAAATGTACCCAGTTCCTTTACTTCGTCGAGGATGTGGATCCTGCGGCGATCAATCTCATAGCCCTTCTGATCGCGGATGGCCCGGGCAAGCTGCACGGAGGTGACGCTACCGAATATTTTACCGCTTGTGCCCGTCTTGGCGCCAACCTTGAGCGGAGCGGCCTTGAGCACTTCGATCACTTTATTCACTTCTGCCATCAGTTTCGCCTCTTTCTTCTGCAGCTGCTTCCTCCGTTCTTCCAGCTGTTTCAGGTTGGAAGGATTGGCTTCTACAGCCAGCTTGCGGGGAATCAAATAGTTACGGGCATACCCATTCTTCACGCTGACTTTTTCATGAGCGGATCCCAGGTTGTCTACATCTTGAATTAAGATGACTTCCATTTTGTTTGTTTTGTTCACCGTTTTCCCAATCCGCCGGCGGGAGGCTGTCAGGCCTGTTAGCGCGGGGGCGGACTGTCCCCCCTTTCCCTGCGGAAAGGGGTTAGGGTGAGGTTACTTTAATAGGTCTGTTACGTATGGCAATAATGCCATCTGACGGGCTTTTTTCACCGCATCGGAGACCTTCCGCTGATATTTCAGGGAGTTACCGGTTAGCCGGCGGGGCAACAATTTGCCCTGCTCATTCAGGAATTTCTTCAGGAATTCGCCATCCTTATAGTCGATGTATTTAATGCCGTACTTTTTGAAACGGCAGAACTTTTTGGCACGCTTCTCCGGCTTAATGGCGGTGAGGTACTTGATTTCGTTTACTTTGGCCATTGCTTACACTCCTGCTTTTTCGGTTCCTGTAGGTACGCCACTTCTCTTTCTGGTATTGTACTCGACGGCGTATTTATCGAGTTTGGTAGCCATGAAACGTAACACGGTTTCATCGCGGAGAATCTGGATCTTCAGCTTCTCATTGAAGTCGGATAGCGCATTGTACTCCAGAACCCAGTACAAACCGGTCGTTTTTTTCTGGATGGGATACGCCAGTGATTTTAGGCCCCAGGGATTTTCGTGCACTACTTCTCCTCCGTTATCTTTGATAAAGGAGGCGTATTTTTTCTGGGCGGCTTTATAGTCCTCCTCAGAAAGCACAGGGGTAAAAATCACCATCAATTCATAATTGTTCATGATCCCTGATTGATTTGAGTTTAAAAATTAATTGGGCTGCAAAGGTAAGTTATTTGGCGGAAAAACGGCCATTTTCGGGAAATAAAACACAAGGAACGGGTCGGGGCACTGGCCGTGCCGCCAGTGTGTCAGTTTATCACAAATGGCATCTTCTTTGTCCGGGGCAAACTACTAAACAAACCATTGCTATGCAAAAAGGTAATATTCGAGTCCAGACGGAAAACATTTTTCCTATTATCAAGAAGTTTTTATATAGTGACCATGATATTTTTATCCGGGAACTGGTCAGTAATGCGGTAGACGCTACCCAAAAGCTAAAGACACTGTCTTCCCTCGGGGAGGCAAAGGGGGAATTGGGTGATTTGACTATTGATATTCAATTAGATATAGAAAAAAAGACCATTACCATTTCAGATAAGGGGGTGGGGATGACGGCCGGGGAGGTGGATAAATACCTGAACCAGGTCGCATTTAGCGGTGCGGAGGAGTTCCTGAGTAAATATAAGGGCCAGAACGAGGCCAATATTATTGGTCATTTCGGGCTGGGTTTCTATTCTGCTTTTATGGTGAGTGAGCGGGTAGACGTAATTACGAAGAGCTACCAGGAAGAGGCAACTGCGGTCAGGTGGGAGTGCGACGGCAGCCCGGAATTCAGTTTGGAAGAGGGGGTTGAAAAAGAGGCCCGCGGAACGGATGTAGTATTGCATATCAATGAAGAAAGCCAGGAATTCCTGGATGCGGAGCGGATTCGGACCATCCTTAAGAAGTTCTGTCGGTTCCTGCCGATACCAATCCGGTTCGAAGGGCAGCAGATCAATAATCCTGCTCCCGCATGGACGAAAAGACCCAGCGAACTGACAGCAAAGGACTATCAGGATTTTTACAAGGAATTGTATCCCTATGGGGAAGCTCCGCTCTTCTGGATCCATTTGAACGTGGATTATCCCTTTAACCTGACGGGCATCCTTTATTTCCCAAAGATCAAACAGAGCTACGAAATTCAGAAAGACAAGATCCAGTTATACAGTAACCAGGTTTTTGTGACGGATGAAGTAAAGGACATCGTCCCTGAGTTCCTGATGCTGCTTCATGGAGTGATTGACAGTCCCGATATCCCCCTGAATGTAAGCCGCAGTTATCTGCAGGGCGATCCGAATGTGAAGAAGATCAATAATCACATCACCAAAAAGGTCGCGGATAAGCTGGAAGAGATTTTTAATAAAGAGAGAAAGGAATTTGAAGAAAAATGGGAAAGTCTTGGGCTGTTTGTGAAGTACGGCATGATGACCGATGACAAATTCCAGGAGAAGGCGGTCAGGTTCCATATCATGGAAGAGGTGGCTGGAGGGAAAGAGGTGACAGGGGGTAAAGCCGGGACAACTGATAAGGATGTAGCCGGTGCTGAGGATGTCGCTGATGGAGAGAATGGGGCAGACGGGAAGGATGCTGATGGCGGAAAGGACGGGGCTGGAGGGAAATTTTATACCCTTGATGAATATAGAATGGTCGCTGAGGGCTTGCAGAAAAATAAAGAAGGCAAATTGGTCATTCTGTATACGAGCAATCCCGTGCAGCAGGATAGTTATATCAGGCAGGCCCGGACAAAGGGATATATTGTGGTCAAGCTGGAGACGATCGTGGATGCCGCTTTTATCAACCAGATGGAATCGAAATGGCCGGATGTTCATTTTACGCGGGTGGATTCGGATATCGCCGATAACCTGATAGACAAGGCGGATACAAACGCGTCCGTTCTCAATGCGGAGGAGGAGTCGACACTAAAGGAATTGTTTGGCCGTCAGTTACCGGAGCTCCACCTGACTGTGGAAGTGAAGGGGCTGAGCCCGGAGGCGCCGCCGGTGATTGCCACGCGGCCTGAATTCATGCGCCGGATGAAAGACATGGCGGCTATGAACGGTGCTATGGGCGGCTTCTACGCCAATATGCCCGATGAAGTGAACCTCACGGTCAACGGCAACCACCCGATCTACCAGACCATTTTGAAGGAAGGAGACAGGCCCCGGCAGGAGAAGCTCATACAAAATTTGTCGGACCTGGCGTTGTTGTCACAAGGGTTGCTGAAAGGAAATAATCTGACCGATTTTATCCAACGGAGTGTTGAGCTGCTGAGCGGGGAGCCGAAGGGGAGGATCATATTGGAGGCTTAGTGATTTAAGCCGATGCGTTTGGGGTGGATGAAATGGTATTACCGGGAAGGGGGGAGGAGAGGGCGAAGTCGATGACTTTTAGCTGGAGATTTTTCTGGTTGTTCCATTCGTTTTCTTCGAGGGTAAAGACGAGGTCGATGCGGGCGCCGGTTTGCAGAAGGGGGAATTTAGCCGCCAGGCCAAATCCGATGCCATCCATTACGAGAAGCCCCTGTTTCAGCGAAAAGCGGACATGCTGCTCTTTTACGATCCGGGACCCGATATCTGTTACCTGCCGGCTGATAAAGAGGGGCTGGGTGTTGTTGGGGCCAAAGGGTTGCATTTGTTCGATGATATTATAGAAAGTAGGGTTGATGGATCCGAAGGGGAGTTCGGCGTCGATGGTAAGTTCAGGGACCAGGGACCAGGGTTGGATGGTGGCGGCGACCGTTTCTTCGAATTTTAGGATGAAGGCGTCCACCTGATCGGGCAGGAGGGTGATCCCCGCTGCCGCGAAATGTCCGCCATATCCCAGTAAGTGTTCGCGGCAAGCGTGGATAGCTTCATATACATTAAAGCCATTGACGCTTCTCGCGCTGCCGGAAATGACTTCGCCGCTGCGCGTCAATATCACAGTGGGGCGATAATAACGCTCGATCAGCCTGGAGGCGACGATACCAACCACTCCTTTGTGCCAGTGTGGCTGGTAGAGGACGGTGGATTTGCGACCGGAGCTGGCGGTATCGTTTTCGAGGATGGCAAGCGCTTCTTCGGTCGTATTGCTGTCCGCTTCCTTCCGGTCTGTATTGTCGGCGTGCAACTGACCGGCGTACGAAAGAGCAGCGGTCAGATCGGCCGCAGTGAAGAGGTGTACGACTTTCCGGGCATCGTCCATACGCCCCGCAGCATTCACCCGGGGTGCGATCATGAACACGAGGTTGACCATCTTGATCGCCTTCTCCAAACCACTCAATTGAATCAGCGCACGGATGCCTTTGTTCGGATTTTCATTGACTTTTTTAAGGCCGTAATAAGCGAGGATCCTGTTTTCTCCGTCCAGCGGCACAATGTCCGCGGCAATAGCGGTGGCCACGAGGTCAAGGTATTGAAGCGCTTCTTCGGGACCAAAGCCCAGGGGCCGGGATAAGGCCGTGATTAGCTTGAAGCCTACGCCACAGCCGCACAGCTCTTTATATGGATAAGGACAATCCGGTTGTTTGGGATTGAGAATAGCTACGGCCGGCGGGAGCCGGTCATCCGGCAAATGATGGTCGCATATGATGAAATCGATCCCCAGTCCGGCGGCATAAGTGATCAGGTCGACCGACTTGATCCCGCAATCAAGGGAAATAATAAGGGTATACCCGTGGGCCTTTGCGTGATCGATCCCCTGTTGAGAGATGCCGTAGCCTTCGCGGTAGCGGTGGGGGATATAAAAATCGAGCTGGTCCGGCGAAGTTACTTTCCGCAGGAACTGATACAGACAAGCGACGGCGGTGGTGCCGTCGACGTCATAATCGCCGTATATAAGAATTTTTTCGGGCCGCCGGAGCGCGGCAAGGATCCGGTCGACCGCGGCTCCCATATCCTTCATCAGCCAGGGATCGTGGAGATCCGCCAGTTGGGGGCGAAAAAAATTCCGGGCCTTTTCAAATGTCCCGATGCCGCGTTGTACCAATATCCGGCAAAGGACTTCATTGATTCCCAGGGAGGCCTGCAATGACCTCCCTGCGGGTAGGTCTGCAGGTAATATTTTCCAGCGTTTTTCCATTAATATTTTCTGTCGGTAGTATAACGGACCAATTCTTCCAGTCCCTTACGGGCATCATTATCCTCAAATTCATAAAGGATGGCCAGGGCTTCATCCCGATAGATATTCATTTTGCGGGTGGCGTAGTCGATGCCGCCTGCCGCGGCTACCTTTTTGATAACATATTGTACTTTTTCATGATCCTTATTATGGTTTTTGATAATAAAGATCAGCTCTCTGCGGGTCGCCCGGTCGAGGTTGTTGAGGGCATAAATCAGCGGGAGGGTTAGTTTTTTTTCTTTTATATCGTTGCCTGTCGGTTTTCCGACGGCTTCATTTCCGTAGTCGAACAGATCGTCTTTGATCTGAAAGGCGATCCCCACCAATTCTCCGAATTTTCTTAGTTTCTCGGTCAGGACTTCATCCTGGCAGGCCGCGAAAGCTCCGGCAGCACAGGAAGAGGCGAGCAGGGAAGCCGTTTTGCTGCGGATGATCTCAAAATAGACAGCCTCGCTCAAGTTGAGGGATCTGGATTTTTCTATTTGCAGCAATTCGCCCTCGCTTATTTTACGTACGGCTTCGGACATGAGCTGCAAGATCCGGAAATCGCCATGGTCAAGCGATAATAAAAGCCCTTTTGCAAATAAATAGTCGCCTACCAGGACCGAGATTTTCGTTTTCCATAGCGCATAGGTGGAAAAAAAACCTCTTCTTTCCAGCGAGTCGTCGACGACGTCGTCGTGCACGAGCGTTGCGGTATGCAGTAATTCTACGAGGGAGGCTGCCCGGTAGGCCGATTCATTGACGGGACCGCAGAGCTTGGCTGATAAAAGTACGAACATGGGTCTCATTTGCTTGCCTTTGCGGTTGACAATGAATTGCATGATCCTGTCCAGCAGGGGAATCTGGCTTTTTACCGCTTCTTTGAACCTTTTCTCAAAGCTGGCCAGTTCTTCGCGTAGTATCGCTTGTGCTATTTTCATTTATATCGGTTGTTCAAGCGCCCGGATAAATCTCCGTCGTCCAAATTTTCATTTATGGATGAGGGTAATGAAAGCGGTGCCCGGCGAGTGACTGCAAAAATTGATCGGAAAGACAATATTACTACTTTGAAAATATTTTCCGGCCTATGCAACTATTTTTAAATTTTGACAGTCTATCGTCTGATTCAATACAACTTTTATTTTATACGTATTGTTAAAAAAATTTGGTTATTGCTCACCAATCTCTATTTTTGCACCATATTCTTCTCAGGTTTAATTCATTCATTCACATAAATATCAGTTATGGCAAGTAAAAAATTGACTCTTTTGATTGGGTTAATCTGCCTGTTTGTGTCATACTCATACGCCCAAGGGGTGGGCTACAGTTATGATATACGGGACTCCTCTCTTATTCCTACCAAACGGCTCGCTCAGCACAATGAATTTTTAAATAACGCTTACCCGTTTCCGGCTAAACCCAGGAATGAATGGGAAATAGGGGTAAAAGGCGGTTACACCTCCGGATTTACGTCTGTCACTAACTGGGGACCCACCGGTGGGTTCGGCTTTCACGTTCGGAAGGCGCTGGGATATGTGTTCTCCCTGCGTGGAGAGTATGACTGGATCAGACTCAGGGGACTAAATTACCAGTATAGCCAGTCTTATGGCCGCAATGCCCAACTGATTGAGCCGGACCTGTTTCCCCAACTGGCAACCGGAAGTTATTCACCGATCTTCTACAACTATCGTTCGACTGTCCATGAAGCCTCTATTCAGGGGGTATTCACGCTAAACAATATTAACTTTCACAAGGCCAAAACCGGCTGGAACATGTATTTCTTCGGCGGCTTTGGCGCGGCTACCTATAGTACGTTGTACAAGCAGGACGACAGCTACCTTGCGGGCTATGCCGCCATCATCGCCCAATACCCGGTCGAAGATCACGCTGACAAAGGTGCTATCCGCAAACAGTTGAAGAGTGTGCTGACCGGCAATTGGAATCACATTGCAGAAAGACCCAGTACCGATGGAACCCTGGGAAGCGCACCGATCACTGCTGTAGGGGTGGCCGGCATGGGCTTCGAGTTCAAACTGAACAACAGGCTGAATATAGCCGTTGAAGATAAGTTTACCTTTACGACTACGCTCCTGCTCGACGGCCAGCAGTGGCAGAACAACTACTCTTTTGGCAGTACGGGAGCCGTTGCCCAGACGAGTGCCAGGGATCGTTACAATTTTGTATCCGTGGGCATCAACTACAATATTTTCGCAAAGCATGCTGTGGAGCCGCTCTGGTGGCTTAACCCGCTGGATTATGCCTATAACGAAATCAACGCCCCCCGTCACATGAAGCTGCCGAAGCCCGTTTTGGATGATGCCGATGGTGATGGCGTGACCGACCAGTTCGACCTGGAGCCGAATACTCCCAAAGGGTGCCCGGTCGACACGCACGGGGTCAGCCTGGATACGGATGGTGATGGTGTTCCGGATTGCCGCGACAAGGAAAAGATCACTCCGACCCAGTGCCAGCCTGTTGACGCCGACGGCGTAGGCAAATGCCCGGATCCACAGTGCTGTAAGGATTTGAGAGCTGCTCTCGATACCATGGAGCCCAAGCACAAGTGTGATATTGGCAATCTGCCCAGCGTAAACTTCAAGGGCCATATAGTAACGCTCAGCAAGGATAACCAGGCATTGCTGGCCAGTGCTGCAGCGCAAATGCGTAGCAACCCCAACTGTAAGATTGCTGTTATCGGTTATGGCGAATCCAGCAAGGCCGCTCAGGAACTGAGTTGGGAACGGGTAAATGCAGTCATCAACTATCTCGTTGAAAAAGAAGGCATTAGCCAAGACCGGTTTATCTTCCGCTATGGTCAGAGCGGTGGTGAAGAAAACACCGTGGATCTGAAGGATGGTACTGGTGAAGAAGGGCCGAACACGGTGCCTGCTCCGCACCCGAACCTCCGGAGGAAATAATGTAAATGATTTGAATTCAATATGATAGCGCGAACCTCGGTTCGCGCTATCTATTTTACAGTGGGGCTATATTTTATCTTATCCTTAACGCGTCATTTTTGGGTTGAAGGATAAATACCTGCATTTTTGCGACCAAAGAGGCCCGTTTTTCCTTAAAATACTTTAATTTTGCATGCCTTTATGCGTCTACTTACCATTTTATTCTTAGGAGTTTTTCTGTTTACTTCCTGCTCACACTTTTCTAAAGTGATGAAAAGCAATGACTATGACTACAAATTGCGGGTTGCAGACAAGTACTATACGGACAAGGATTATAATCATGCGCAACAGCTATTCGAAGAGCTTTTCCGGGTATTTAAGGGGAGCGAGCATTTCGAGGACATTTATTACAAGTTTGCGTACTGCGCTTACTATCTGAAGGATTATCCCAATGCGGAGAACCTGTTCAAGGGCTTTGTAGAGGTATTCCCGAACAGCAATAAGGCGGAGGAAATGGATTATATGCGGGCATATACCTTTTATCAGCAATCGCCAAAGGTAGAGCTGGATCAGACCAATACGACAAAGACGATTGGCTTTATGCAGGCTTTTATCAATACGCATCCGGGTTCCGATAAGGTGAAGGAAGCCACCGATATTATCGCAAAATGCAGGACCAAGCTCGAGTTGAAGGATTATGAGAGCGCGCAGCTCTATTATGATCTGGGTTATTTTCGGGCGGCGGGGGTAGCGTTAAACAGCCTTATGAACAGTTATCCCGACTCAGAAAAGAGCGATCAATATAAGTTTTTGATAATCAAATCCGATTATTCATACGCCAATCTGAGCATTATCGAAAAGCAAGAAGATCGCTATGAGATGGTCGTCACACAATGTAATGAGTTCATGGACCGTTTTCCAGACAGCAAATTGAAGGCGAGTGTTCAGGATTACCTGACCAATGCCGAGAATAACCTAAAAACGCTAAAAAATGAGCAGGCTAAGAAGGCAAGTTAATGCGAACACTACGAATGTAGTAGAGACGAAGAATTTGACCGATATCAAGGCAAAGACGGGCAATTTGTATGAGTCGATTGCCATAATTGCCAAGAGGGCCAATCAGATCAATATTTCCCTTAAGGAAGAACTGCATAATAAGCTGGAGGAATTTGCCAGCCACACCGATAGCCTGGAGGAGATCCATGAGAACAAGGAGCAGATCGAGATCTCCAAGGCATATGAAAGGATGCCAAATCCTGCCCTGCTGGCTACGCAGGAGTTTATGGACGACAAGATCTATTATCGCAGGAATGATGATGACCTGTTCAAATAAGGTCGGGACGGCAACGGCGACAGGATAGAATAAATGCATTTACGGCAGGGCGCCTGACAGGCCCCCTGCCGTTTCTGCTCCAACGATATAATTTTACCGTATGTTCCAGGGAAAAAAGATCTTACTCGGCGTAACGGGAAGCATAGCAGCCTATAAATCGCTGATCCTGATCAGGATACTGGTCCGGAAAGGGGCGTTGGTAAAAGTGATCCAGACGCCTGCTTCCAGGGATTTTGTCACTCCCCTTTCTCTTTCCACCTTGTCGAAGAGCCCCGTGTTATCGGATCTGTCCGATGTTGGGATCTGGGCGAACCATGTGGAGCTTGGTCGCTGGGCTGATCTGCTGCTGATCGCCCCGCTGAGCTGTAATACCCTCGCCAAAATGGCGCATGGAATTTGCGATAATCTGTTATTAGCGACGTATTTGTCGGCTATTTGCCCGGTCGTGGTGGCTCCGGCGATGGATGAGGATATGTGGCAGCACCCTTCGACCAGGTCGAACCTGGAGCAGCTGCGTTCTTTTGGCAATCATGTGATCCCCGTGGGAAACGGAGAATTGGCCAGCGGATTATATGGGGACGGGAGGATGGCGGAGCCTGAGGAAATCCTGGATTTTATCGTTGGGGTGATAAAGGGAGAGCAGGATCTGGTCGGAAAAAAGGCGTTGGTTACGGCGGGGCCCACTCATGAGGCGATCGACCCGGTACGCTTTATCGGCAACCACTCCTCCGGTAAGATGGGCGTGGCGTTGGCTGAGGAACTGGCGTTGCGGGGCGCGCAGGTTGACCTGGTGCTGGGACCTTCTTCCTTGTCGGTGCAGGAGCAGGGAATAACTGTTCATCGGGTGGTATCCGCTGCTGAGATGTATACAGCCAGCATGGAACGCTATGCCGCGGGGGTAGATATCGCCATTTTGTCGGCTGCGGTGGCCGATTACAGGCCTGTCGAAATGGCAACCGAAAAGATCAAAAAGACGGGGGATACCCTGACGCTGGAACTGACCCGCACGACGGATATTTTAAAAACGCTTGGCGGCCTGAAAAAAGCGGGCCAGGTGCTGGTAGGTTTTGCTTTGGAAACCCAGGATGAAAAAACATATGCCCTGGACAAGCTGAAGGCGAAAAATGCCGATCTGATCGTTCTGAATTCGCTTAATGATGAAGGGGCGGCATTTGGCTACGACACCAATAAGATCACTATTTTCGGTAAGGACGGCCGGGAATTGGCATATGAACTAAAACCAAAACAACAAGTAGCTAAGGATATCGTTGATCAGGTAGTAAAATTGTTGTATGCGTAAAGACTCTTTTCTATTCATCTTTTTGCTGGTGGGCCTGCTGCCGGGGCTTCGGGCACAGGATATCCAGGCAAATATAACCGTGCTGGCCAGCCGGGTCCCTTCTACGGTGGACCATAAGATATTTATAACCCTTCAGAACTCGTTACATGATTTTCTGAACGGGCGCAACTGGTCGAACGAGACGTTCCAGAACAATGAAAAGATACGGTGCAACTTTTTGCTGAATATCGGTTCTGCGGGCGACAACAATTCTTTTTCAGCGCAGCTGACGGTTCAGGCCGGCCGGCCGATCTATAATTCCGGTTATACAAGTCCGCTGATAAATTTCCAGGATGAGTCCTTTGTTTTCCGGTATACGGAATATCAGCCCCTGGATTTCAGCGATAACCGGGTGCAGGGAACGGAGCCGCTGACTGCAAACCTGACGGCTGAATTCGCCTATTACATTTATATGATCCTGGGGCTTGATTTCGATTCTTTTTCACTCCGTGGGGGGGATACGTATTTTCAAAAAGCCCTGAATATCGTCAATAATGCACCGGACAGCCGCGAAATTAGCGGTTGGAAGCCTTTTGATGGGGTGCGGAACCGTTATTGGCTGGTGGAGAACCTGACGAATAGCAAGTATACGCTGGTGCATGATGCTTATTATAGTTATTACCGGACGGGTATGGACCAGCTTTATGATAAGCCTGCCGACGGGAGGGCGGGCGTATTGAACGCCTTGAACATGCTTAATACGGTTAATACGGAAAACCCCAACCTGATGATCCTTCAATTTTTTTTCCAGGGTAAATCCAATGAAGTCTCCAAAATCTTTTTACAGTCCGAACCGGATGAGAAGGCGCGGGCGCTGGATCTGCTGACCCGGCTGGATATCTCCAATACGAATGCTTATAAAGCGGATCTCCAATGAGTGTGTGGAAAGGGATAAGGCACGGGAAAGGGATAATTGCCGGCTTTCTGGTTTTGCTGCTTTTTGCCGGTGCGGGGTGTTCGGATAAGGATGGTGTGCCCTCCGGTATTCTTTCCAGGGACAAGATGGAAGGCCTGATGTGGGATATGGCGCAGGCGGATCAGTATGCTGCCATTTACCTGGCAAAGGATTCGGCCCACATAAACAGGAAAATGGAGACGCTCCGGTTGTATGAGCAGGTATTTCGGTTGCACCAGGTTTCCCGGGAGGAGTTTAGCAAGAGTTATCAATATTATCTTGATCATCCTAAACTCAATCAACTGTTGTTCGACAGTTTGATCGCTCACGGTGTCCGGGCGCGTTCGGAGGACTATGACCGCCCTCTCGCTCTCCATCCGCCGGCGGTGTCCGGGGGGACGTTGCCCGCAACAGGGATGGCTGTGCCTGCTGGGGGAGCTGCAAGGGTGCCCGGGGCATTTACACCGCCTTTTGTCCGGTCCAGGGATTCGGTTTTGCGGGCGAGGGGGGCGATTCGGTTCAGGGATTCGGTTTTCCGATCCAGGGCGACGCTTCGGGCCAGCGACTCGGCTGCCAGAGCCATCCATCCGCCTGCTAAAAAGGATACGATCCGAAAACATTCTTAATCGTATTTTTAAGCATTGAAAGTTCTTCCATATGAACAAAGTTGTCACAGGAGCCGATGAGGCTATCCACGATATTCCCGATGCCGCTGTCATTATGCTGGGCGGTTTTGGGTTGTGCGGGATTCCCGAGAATTGTATTGCCGCGTTGACGCGGAAAGGGATCCGCCACCTGACCTGTATCTCCAATAATGCGGGGGTGGATGAATTTGGGCTGGGCCTTCTCTTAAAGACCCGGCAGATAAAAAAAATGATCAGCTCTTATGTAGGAGAGAATGAGGAATTTGAACGGCAGCTTCTCAGCGGCGAGTTGGAGGTTGACCTGGTACCACAGGGAACTCTCGCCACCCGGATCCAGATGGCGGCTATGGGGATTCCCGCTTTTTTTACGCCGGCAGGCTACGGGACGGAAGTGGCACAGGGGAAGGAGGTCAGGGAATTTGGGGGAAAGCCCCATCTGATGGAATATGCTCTTCCTGCCGATTTTGCGATCGTCAAAGCCTGGAAAGGGGATACCATGGGTAATCTTTCGTTCCGGAAAACTACGCGCAATTTTTCCACTTCTATGGCCAAAGCCGGGACTATTACCATTGCGGAAGTGGAGCAGCTGGTGCAGCCCGGGGAGCTGGATCCTGACCATGTGCATGTTGCCGGCATTTATGTCCACCGGATCTTCCAGGGCAGTGACTATGAGCGACGGATAGAACGGCGGACGGTAAGGCTGGAAAATTTAAAATAATTGTTTTTATGGCATTAGACAAGTTTGGGATTGCCAGGCGGATTGCCCGGGAGTTACGGGATGGGATGTATATCAACCTGGGCATCGGAATTCCTACCCTGGTTGCGAACTACATCCCGGTCGATATTTCCGTGATGCTGCAGTCGGAGAATGGGTTGTTGGGTATCGGACCCTATCCGACAGAGGCGGAGATGGATGCGGACTTGATCAACGCGGGAAAGGAGACAGTGACGGTTTTGCCGGGCGGGTCGTTTTTTGACAGCGCAGAAAGCTTTGGCATGATCAGGGCAGGGAAGGTGGATCTGACAGTATTGGGCGCGATGGAGGTGTCGGACATGGGGGATATTGCCAATTGGAAGATACCGGGTAAGATGGTAAAGGGGATGGGGGGGGCCATGGATCTGGTGGCCAGTGCCCGTCATATCATCGTCGCCATGCAGCATACAAACCCGAAAGGGGAATCGAAGCTACTTCCGGCCTGCACGCTGCCGCTGACGGGCGTAAAATGCGTGAAGAAGGTAGTAACGGACCTGGCTGTGCTGGATATTACACCCGAGGGGTTTCTCCTACTGGAAAGGGCTCCGGGTGTTTCGGTGGAGGAGATAAAGGCCAAGACGGCGGGGAGGCTTGTGGTAAGGGGAGATGTAAAGGAGATGCGGATGGATTGATGGGTGGCGGGTGGATAGCGGGGGATATTAGTCGATCAGGTTGTTCTTTACGGCGAAAAAAACGAGGCCGGCAGTGTTTTTGGCGCCGAACCGTTCCATGAGGCGGTCTTTGATGGCTTCTACTGTCCGGGGGCTGACATCGATCTTTTGGGCGATTTCCTGGGCGGTGAATTCCATGCAGATATAGCGCACGACTTCTCTTTCCCGTTCGTTGAGGGTGATCTCAGTATTGAGACTGGGGATTATCTTGGTACGGACATGGGATTTTTTGAGTAGGATGCGGTTGACGAAGTTATTCAGGTAGTATCCCTTGGTAGCCACTTCTATAATGGCTCTTTTGATTTCGGAAGGGTCGGCGCTTTTGAGAAGATAGCCATTGGCTCCGATCTCCATCATATGACTGACAAAACGTTCGTCTTCATACATGGTGAGCGCAATGATATGGATCGAGGGGAATTGTTTGGCAATTATTTTGGTGGTTTCGATACCGTCTTTCTGGGGCATCCGCAGGTCCATCAATACGACATCAGGTTCAGAGGCGGCGAGCCCATCCAGCAGCTCCTGCCCATTTTCTGCTTCCTGGACAAATTTTATAGCACTGTAGGGGCGTAGTGATAGGATTACTCCCTTGCGGAATATTTTGTGGTCATCGGCGATTGCAACTTTAATTACTCCCATAGGCTAACTATTTGGTCAGGTGCATCAGTATATACGTAACGCTAGCGCTGTCAATATATTATAAACCTTCGGCCGGGGGTTCAGAATTGCCTGATAAAGATACATACAATTTTCAATCCTGCTCCGCAAGCCTGCCTTCTTCTTCCTTGACGAGTTCGATGGTCACTTTATAATAAGTCTGTGACATGTCTTTCTCAAAAAAGATCTTTCCATGGAGTACTTTTAACCGGCTCTGGATATTCTTTAGTCCGAGGCCTACATTGCTTTTGTTCAGCTTGTTAAAATCATTCTGGGTGATGCCCCGTCCGTCGTGGTGGAGCCGGATAAAAAACTTGTTGCCGCTGGTATTTTGCGTCAGGTGGATGAAGCTGGCATTACTATGCTTGAGAATATTATTCACTAGTTCCTGGATGACCCGGAAGATGATCAATTCATTCTCAGCTTGTAATCGTTCCCGGTAATCGTGAAACCGGGAGCTGGCGTTCATGCTGCCCGAACCGCTGATCTTCTGGAACAGATCATTTACGGCAGATTCCAGTCCAAAGTTTTTTAGGGTGGGAGGCATCAGGCTGTGGGAGATATTACGGATCAGCTGGATGGTGTCGTCGATAATTTGCTTGGCGTTATAGATGCTTTGCAGCTGGGTGGTTTTGTCGAGGTTGACAAGGTTTTCGTTCAGGTATAGCCTGGCTGTAGCCAACAAAGGGCCTGCATCGTCGTGCAGGTCGGCCGCAATGCGCTGGCGTTCTTCCTCCTGCAGGCGGATACTGGCATTTAGCAGCAGTTTCTGCTGATCCTGCTCCATCCGCTGCAGTTTTAGCTGGTACCGGATGACTTTACGCTGGTGGAAGATGATAAAAACGATAAGCCCGATGGTGAGCGCCAACATCCCGATGGTGCCAAAAAAGAGCACAAGGGAAACATTACCTGGACTAGTGACTTCTAGGAGTATCATGTATGTGCCGTCTCCGGACAGGTTAGGTTAGGGGTTTTAAATAGTTCATCTGGCTGGCGTTGTTATATATCGGGGTTGAGGTTTTCGATGGAATATTCGTTTTTATTCCTCTTTTTCATTATAAACGAGATGGAGAGGAGGATATTCTTTAATATTTCAAAGAAATTATTGATTGGCCAGTATTTGTCATGCTCTTGCTGGGTAAGCGTTCTGGCGTATAGGAAAAGGAAAAGGGTAGACGAAAAATAGAGAAAAAAAGCAATGATAATCCAAAATTTCTTGGTATTGTAAACAAATAAGATGTGCGGGTCATTTATCTGTTGATATAATAATAATATACAATATGAAATGATAAAAATGGCTTCCAGAGAGGCAGGGACGGAATCGAAGTCATCCTGACTTCCTTTGATTATATTAAAGATGGCTATCGGATAAAAGATCAGGGCGCCAATTATCGGAATGTATTTAAGCTTTTTGCCCTGAAGAGAACTGTAAATAAAAATGGATAAAAAACTGAATTCCAGGATAGTAAAACTGGAATAAACATAGAATGGCTGAATTTTCAGCGTTCCTATGGTGGAAAGAAGCTCGGCGATCGGCGAGAGGCAGCAAAACACAAAAATTACCCATAACCCTTCTCCTCTGTTTCGCTTGCGAAAACTAAGGAAAAAGATAATAGGTAATATCTCCGAAATGAATGTGATGAGTGGAAGCAATACCTTGTTTTTTTATCAAATATAAAAGGCATTGTCCTATAATCCAAGCAAATCGAGCTATTCAGTAAATTTAGCGTCCGATTCCGGTTGGCCAGATATTGCCAGCCCGGTCGGCGAGAATTCCGTCAGCGGCAGCCAAGTCGCCACTATTGGTGATCACGATCCTTTTTACCAGGTCTTTGCCTTCAACGTCAATACCCACATAAACAAGAGTTGGTTGATTGGCTTCATTTATGGCATTATAAAACCGCAAGCCTACACATCCTGGTTGGGCAAGGATTGCGTCGATGATATTGCGACCAATATTATAACCCCTGACGGCCGCGGGATTGGCTTGTTCATAAGCTTTTACAAAGTCAGCGGCGAGTTCATGACTGATTTCTTCTCCTACCGAAGCGTAGTCTTTTTTGGCGAGTAACTCTTTTTGCATCATACAAGTGAGTTTTTAGAGGTTGTAAAATGTTAGTTTGTAAGGCTAAGTAACCCCTAAAATAAAAACTGGACAACGGCCAAAATTTATGGTAAAATGCTTTAAATTGCCTGTAATTCAGGTCTGTATTGCGTTTGAGGGGTTTTTCCCAGGGAGTTTACGGGAAAAAATAGAGTAGTTTCACGCTATAAAATTAGTATTTTTACTATCGATCAAATCGTAAAACCGGCTAGTGGAAATACCAAAAATAGAAATTCACAGTGGTGTCAGGAAATGTGGATAACTGGTGAATTTTTAAAAAGGGGCTATAAGGACCGAAAAGCGGATTTATGGTCGATAGAGGCACGAAATTAAATCCCTGATTTTGCGTTCTATGGGTTCGGCCGGCATTTTATAGCGTAAATTCGTTATCTTTTAGTTCGTTCCCTGCCAAGGGAAGGCGTTGGATTGAGGGGGGGGTTGCTGCCGGGTAGAAGAGGATGAGGGTGTTGCCGGATTAAAAAGTTAAGATGGAAGTTGACTGATATTGGATTTTAGTATTCGGTTTTTTCAGGATATTGAAATCTTTTACTGGACGGTAAACGGGACATGGATGGTTTGTGAGATACGATCCTTATCAATCAACTTCCGGTATAAAGATAAGCAGTGGGTTCATGCCGGACAAGCGCAGAACTGCCCGATTTGCGGAATGCGGAAATTACTTTTCGAGTAGTAAAAATTCTAAGTATAAATTGGTGTTTCTCCGTGCTCTAGTGAATTCCCAGCGGTTTTTGACGCTGCTGACCCTGATTGGAAAGCTGATTAATAACTAAAATTAAGACCTATCCCTATTAATTTTACAAACCTGCCGGTATGACTGCTGAATTAGTAATTAAAGTATCGATCGCTGATGATCATAAGATTTTCCGCGACGGTATAAAAATGGCTTTGAAGAATAAGGAATACCTGAGAATTCTATGGGAGGCCGAAGATGGGAAGGATCTTGTGCACAAAATGCAGATCAAGCGTCCGGATGTATTGTTGATGGATATCCGGATGCCGGAGGTGGATGGGATCAATGCGATTGGGCTGCTGCGAAAGGAATACGAGGATGTAAAGATTATTGTGCTGACGATGTATGACGATCAGGAGATGATCTCCAAGATGATGGAAATGGGCGCTAATGCCTATCTGACAAAGACGACGGACCCCGACGAAATCTACCAGGCGATCCTTACCTGTATGAACGATGATTTTTATTTTAACGACCTGGTTAATAAGGCCGTTCTATCCAAGTTGCAGACCAAACGGCAGGTCAGGCAGTTTTACCCCAGCCCAATCAAATTTTCCGAAAAAGAGATCCGCATTCTAAAGTTGTTGGCAGAGGATAAGACAACGGAAGAAATCTCTAAAGAAGTCTTCCTCAGTACCCGTACGATCGAGACTATCCGCCAGAACATGAAAACAAAGATAGGCGCCAAGACGATTGCCGGTCTTATCATGTATGCGATGCGGAATAAGATCATTGACTGACAATCAAAACTCTAAGGTTACGACACCGCTTTTGATGGCATAAATGGCCAACCCCACCCTGCTTTTTACGTTCAGCTTTACAAAAAGGGAATCCCGGTAATTATCCACTGTCCTTGGGCTGATTTTCATCACGGTGGCGATCTCTTTATACGTCATATCTGTACTGGCTAGTTTTAAAAAAGTGAGCTCATTCTCGTTCAGTCCGGATCGCTCTGCCGGGTTGCCCGACATGTCCTTTTTGACCAGATTGACCAGCTTGCCGGCGGAAGGTTGGGAATAGAAGTAGCCGCTGCTCATGACTGATTGGATGGCTAATTTCAGCTCACCCGGGTGAATGTCTTTTTTCAGGAACCCCCGGGCTCCCGCCTGGAGCATCCGCAGGAGACTGATTTCCGAGTCATACATGGTCAGGACCAGCACATAAATTTCCGGATAATTGATCCTCAGATATTTGGCCGTTTCATAACCGTCCATTTGGGGCATATTGAGATCCAGGATCACCAGGTCGGGCAGGTAATCCTGCTGCATTTGTTCGATTAAGTCTCTGCCATTGGCTGCGAGCAGGATGACCTTGCAATACTCAAAGCCGTTGATAACGACTGCCAGGGCGTCGCGCAGCAGGACGTGATCGTCGGCCATGGCTATTTTTACCGCTTGATCTTTCATATTCATTCTTTTGGTTTAGTAGGGAACAGAAAGGCGAACGGTGGTACCCGCTCCCATACTGCTCCTGATATTAAAAGTCCCTCCGATCATTTTTGCTCTTTTTGTCATGTTGATGATACCGGACGATTCCCGGCTGCGGACGATGGATTCATCGAATCCCTTTCCATTATCGGCAACCGATAAGGATAGCTGGCCTTGTTCGTAGTTTAGCAGGATGGCGACCTTCCGGGCATCCGAATGACGGATGATATTGTTAATGGCCTCCTGGATAATGCGGAGGATAAAGATTTCTTTCTGTTCGTCAAGGAATCGGTTTTCCCCAATGATCTCAAAATTGACTTCTATCAATTCGAGTCTTCTTAGATGCGCAATCTGCAGTTCTATTGTGGCCGGCAGCCCGTTATTCCGGATCAGGTCCGAGCTAAGGCTTCTGGAGAGATCACGCAGATCGTCGAGGGCCTTGGTCAGCAAATCGACGGAATGGACGATCTTCTCTTTTGCCATATTCATATGATCAAAATCCAGTGTATTGAGCTGCAATTTTGCCAACGAGATAAACTGCCCGATATTGTCGTGGATATCCCGGGAGATGTATTGGAAGGTTTGTTCCTGTATTTCCAATTGGGTTTTAAGCAGTTCCTTTTCAGCATTCGTCTTGATGTTCTCCAACTGGATCGAAAAATTCATTTGTTTTTTGCGGTACGAAAAGAGGATGACCAGGATGAAGCCCAGCAGCAATAGGATCATGACCGTCGCTATGACGAATATGATGACTACTATTTTCCCGGGGGGACTGCTCATACCTGTGTCAATTTTCGGGTGCGCATAAATATGCCCTGATTAACAGTATAAAAATTATGCTGTACAAAATGTAATTTAGCGTATAGGCCGCTTCCTGGTAGCTTCCCAGGAAGTATACGGTCATCTGCAGGGGTATGTCGCAGGCATGGAGAAACAGGATACCGGTAACGACCCAGAATGCCGGCTGGTCCGTTAATGGGCGAGGGTTCGCTGTTAAAAAAAGTTCATAGAAGTAGATAAGGCAAGGCAAGACGAGGAAGACAGACGCCAGCACGACGTAATACATCTCCATAACATGAGGGTATATCATGGCAACTCCGAAGATCAGGAGTCCAAAGAATAACAGACCATTGATCCTGATGATCCGTCTTCTTAGCGGCGAGCCGATGTAACGCAGAATGAAAAGGGTACATCCAATAAATTCGAACAGTAGAAAAGCATTGGTTGTAGCGATAAAAACTACTAACCGAAAATTCCAGTCTGTCGGGTATGGAAAAGCAAAAAAAGCGGTAATATCTGATAGCAGGGAAAGAGCGATATAGTAGGCAAAAATGCGCAGACTCTTGTGTCGTCTATAATGCGTTATACTGACGACAAGGGCAGCCATGGTCATCAGGACCATCAGGCCCGCGCAGTAGAAGCTTTGTGCCAGGAAGTTTAGGAGTTTCACCAATGGCATTTTGGGTAAAAATAATGGAATTCCTTAAACATCCTACCGTTAAATCACCCTCCCGGACCGGGAAAATTACCCTGAAACGGCGGATTGCATTCCGTTGCCATTGTCATCGGACGGCATTATTTTTGACATAACGCCCTTATCCATTAAACCTGATCCGGGAAATGTATATGTTAGTTCGTGAACGTTGATTGGAAACCCCCTGCTTTGTTTCGGCATTCGGCTTGATCTTACTGCGCCAGTTCATGCGTTCGTTAATTTTTCAGGAGTGCAAAGATATGCCTTGATTAATAGTATGAATAGTACGATGTATAGAATGTAGTTTAACGTATAAGCCGCTTCGCTGTAGCTTCCAAGGAAGTGTTCGGTCAACTGCAGCGGTATGCTGGAGGCATTGAGAAAAAGGATACCAGTAATGACCCAGAAAGAGGGCTGCTCTTTCAAAGGCTGCAGATTGACCGTTTGGAAAAGCTCGTAGAAGTAAAAAAGGCAGGGAGGGACCAGGAAAACCGATTCCAGCAGAAGGCTGGAATAGGGGAGAATGTGAATATATTTGGACGCCAAAGTAAAAGTCAATATGAGTAGCACAAAATATCCTAATGCATTGATCCTGATTATCCGCCTCCTTAGAGGCGAGGTGATGTAATGGAGGATAAAAAGGTTGCAAATAATAAATTCGAACAGCATAAAAGCTAACCCTGTAGTCAACGCCAGAACCAGAGGAAAAATGCGAGTGGGTTTGCCGTGAGCGGGCACGAATAATAAGGCGAAAATATCAGTTGTCGATTGTAGCAGGGAAAAAGCGATATAGTACGTAAAAATGCGAAGATTTCTGTGTCGACTATAATAGCGTATACTGATTACAAGCGCCGCCACTGTGACAAGGATCATCAGGACCGAAGAGTAAAAGTTTTGTGCCAGATAATTGAGGATGTTCACAGATGGCGTTTGGGTAAAAATAATGGAATTCCTGCAATACCCTACCGTTAAATCACCCTCCCGGACCGGGGAAATTACCGTGGTAGCGGGGGTTGAATTCTCTTGGCATCTTTATCGTCCGGCAATATCTTTGACCTGGCGCCATTGTCAATTGATCATTACATAGGTTGTTTGAGATCCGGATTCGACCAGTAACCATGCTTTTCGGGATACCAGGCCGATGTGAGGAAATATGGAAGATATGTTTATTTTAGTTTGTGGAAATGCGCTTTATAAATATTCGCGTTTAGTGCGTTCCTGAGCACTTGAAAATAGGACGCTGAATTTTAGCCATGGCGAAAGACAGGCAAATATTTTTAAATTTTAATTTAACATGGAAACACTGGAAATTTCCCAGATGGAGCAAATCGAGGGGGGGCAATGCAGTAAGGCCACTAAGGCTATCGCCATTGTCGGCGGTGGGATTGCCTGCGGTTTTTCTTTTTCTATTATCGGCGCACTGATCGCAGGACCAACCTGTCTGGCGTTGCTGGGCGTACAAGTTTACTGCTCTTAGCTTCAAACGGATGATCTCAAGCATGTCCTCAACGGGCCTTCGTTCAGCCCGAGGGAGAACGAATGCTTCGCGCTTGTGGGTAAGAACGGCGTTGGAAAGACGACCCTTCTGAAAATCATGGCGGGACTGATTCGCGCGGATAGCGGATCAGTCATGATAGACGGCGCTCTTTATGAAAACTATCCTACGTCGGTGAAAAGACGCATGGGTCTGCTGTTCGGCGAAGAGACCTTGATCGGCGAGCTTACGGGATATGAATACCTGGAATTCGTCTCGCTGGCTTACGGAGTAAAAACAACCAGGGAGGCCATAGAGCAGTTGTTCGGCTATTTTGGAGACCGGATCGATGTTTTGTCGCAGCAGATTAGTAAGTATTCCACCGGGATGCGACAGAAGGCAGCTTTATGCGCGGCGGTCATCCATCGGCCGGATATCCTGATACTCGATGAGCCATTTGCCGGGTCTCGAGATTCTTATTCCCGCAATTCGTGAGAACGGAAACGGAATCTTCGAAGATCATGGTCCCCTCGTAGAGTACCCCGATTCGGTCCGCTACCCGGCTCAGATAGTTCAAATCGTGCGAGCTGAGAACAATGGTCCTGCCCTTCTTATAAGTGTTAATAAAATCTGTATATTTCTCAGCGGAAAAAGGGTCGATATAATACGTACGCCAGTCAGATCTCCAGGAACATGGCAGCTGATTTTATGCGGACTGCCAGTAAATACGAATGGGGAGTTTATGCGACGACGCCTTTGTTCTTGCTGGTCAGCATTGCGTATGATGCGGCGCTGCTTTATTCGCTGCGCGTCATACGCTACAAAACGGTTCGGTTTTCCGATCTATTCAATATCTGTTTGAAAGCATCCACTGTCTTTGGTGTGATGCAGATTACCAGGGTGGCCTACCTGTTCTTTTTCGCGAAAGATATACGGACGCTTTATGATCTTGGGTATATCCCCTTTTCCTTGTCATACATCTGGTCTTCGGCTGCAACTCCCCGCTGGGCAATCTATCCGTTGTCCACGGCTAACCTTTGGGAAGTGGTGTATTGCCTGGCGGGCGGTATTCTTTTCAGCAGGAAGTATCATCTGACGGATAGGGAAGGGGTTATGGATTTCTTTATTGCCCATTTTACGTGGCTTATTTTCTGGTTGATCCTAATGACCTTTTTGTCGTACAATTTATGGCCTGATCCCTATTGATTAAAGCTTTTCCCATGCGAAGAACTTATTTGTTGCTTGGTTTTATCTGTTTGTCCGGTCTGGCTTTGTTGCTGGTCGCCAAAACCATTAGCAAACAAGCGGAAAAGGCGGCCGTCGCCCCGCGGATCGTGTCAGGGCCTGTGCATTTCAGCTTTCTGACTATAAAGGACAGGCCGTTTACCGACGATTCGCTTCCGCCGGATAAGCCAGTAGGCTTTATTCTTTTCAGTCCCAGCTGCGATGACTGCCGCGATCAGGTGCAGGACATTTATGCTCACCGGCAATTGTATCATGATATTACGCTGCTCCTGGTAACGAACGAAGACGCGGCTTCCACCAGGCATTTCGCTATAACAGAGAAGCTGGATTCCTTGCCGTTTGTAAAGGTGCTGTTGGACACCAGCAACTCGCTTTTTCGTTACTTCGGGGTGTTTACTACCCCAACAATATTTGTCTATGACGGTCATCGACGACTTGTGAAGAAATATACCGGAGAAGTTAAGTCAGAAAATATTATCAAATGCGCCTTAGAAAATGAAGAATAGAGCATCTGCTCGACGAGATCATTCCTGGCAGACAGATGGAAAAGCTGAATCTTTCGGTCGTTTCCCTGCTGTTGATCCTTTTTCTGAAAGAGGCGCTGTCCTATCTGCATCAGTATTTTCTGCTGAGGCAATCCAGGGAATTCAACGGTCGCATTATCGACTTCTTTTATCAGCGATTGATGGCTTTGCCCAAGTCGTTTTTCGACACGCGCAAGATCGGGGAGTTGACGACCAGATTGAACGATACAACCCGGATACAGCGGGTCATTACCCAAATAGTGGGCATCTCTGTCGTGGATACGCTCATCGTCCTGGTCACTATTGGGTTTATTTTTTCTTATTCCCCGGAGGCAGGTTTAATCTGTATGGTTATCCTGCCGTTTTTCTATTTGCTGGTGCGCCGCTATAATGGGAAGATCATTTACAAGCAGCGGAGTGTCATGACCACGTTTGCACAGGTAGAATCGAATTATATTTCCACGCTTCAGGGCATCGAGGCCATTAAGAATTTCAGGAAGCAAAAGGCGTTCATCGGTCTAAATAACCTGATTTACCGGGTGTATCAGGACAGGCTGTTCGGCCTTGGGAATTTTCAGGTGCGCCTGTTCTTCCTGGCCAATGCGTTCGGAATAAGCTTTATCATGGCCATTTTGGTATTGGCAAGCCACCGAGTTATGCACGGTCAGTTGAAACCCGGGGAACTGATTGCGATAATAGGCGCCTGCAGCATGATGCTTCCCAGGCTGGCTACCTTAGCCATGTTGTCTATTCACGTGGCAGAGGCGAGGATCGCGTTCGACCGGATGTTTGAATTTTCCGCGACCTACGCGGAAAAGAAGGAACCGCTGGATGTTCCTTTGTATCTGGAGCGTATCCAGATAAAGGACGTGGCGTTCCGGTTTCCTGGTGGCAGGCAGTTACTGAGGCAAGTTTCGCTTATCATCAGACGCGGTGAGATCGTTGTGTTAATTGGCGAGAATGGAAGTGGTAAGAGTACGCTGGCGCAGCTGCTACAGGGGCATTATCCGGTGGAGGCCGGCAGCATTTTTGTCAATGAGCAATGGCGGCTGGAGGATATTCCGCTGCAACAATGGCAGGGCGTGATTGGCCTCGTTCCGCCTCAGGTTCATATCTTCAACGGGTCCGTTTTAGAAAATGTCGTACTCGATGATGTGACGGCTTCCGCTGGGCGTTTTCTGCAATTTGTGCGGGAGTTTGAGTTCGGTCCTTTTTTAGATCTGCTGCCGCAGTCGTTCAACACTCTGGTGGGGGAAGAGGGGATTAATCTTTCGGGGGGACAAAAGCAAATGATTGCGCTCATGCGAGCTTTGTATCACCGGCCGCAGTTGCTGGTCCTCGATGAGGCCACGACAGCCATGGACCGACAGTCGGAGAAATTCGTATTTCGGCTGCTTACGAGCCTTAGGGAGAAGATAGCCGTGCTGATCATTACGCACCAGCTTTATTCACTGCGGCGAGTCTGCGACCGGATGTATATCATCGAATCCGGCAAGATCACTGGTGCCGGGGATCACGCTGGTATGCTCAAGACGGATAATCTTTACAGCAGGTACTGGAGCGATCTGGTTGACCGATAACCATCAACTGGCCGATCCCTGACCGTGAAATCACCCTCCTTTGGCGGGGAAAATACCCGGTGTTGAAGGGCGGCTTACCCTTGCTGCCATGGATGCGCTGAAATAACTTTGGCCTATCGTTGTTAACCATTACGCCTGAGCTTTACATTGAAACCCCGGAACTCGGTTTCTTTCGGAGGTAAATGTACGTTCTAACCGCTGCATGGGGCCCCTGTGCGATTCTTTGGTCGGCTAGCTCCGGACGGAGGCCGCATGGAGGCGCCATCAGCTTTTATTGTTTTGGCACAACAATCTTCCATTGCGGATTCCAGGAGAAGCCTGGATTTCGACGCTGAAAATAGGCCATGGGTCCTAAAAAAAGCCTGCTTCCCTGCGCTTTTAAGTAACTATATACGCAGAAAAACAGGCAAAAACTTCTAAACCAGAGAGGAGGACCGGGGTCTGATGCAAACGAGGCCATCAGGTCACGGATATTGGATTGCCGGGGTTTTTCACAGGAAGAGGATCTGGTTCACAGGGTGAGATCGATGAGGCAGGATAAGGTTTGGTTGAGGCAGGATCTATAGGATATTGAATATAAAACGGCTAAAAAAGTTGATTGACTATTGGACTTTGCCTGGATTTCATAGAATATTGAAAAGCGTTCTGGACGGTTCTAGGACATTGGACGATCTGAGGTGCCAATCCTCGTCAATCAACTTGTTAAAACAAATATAAATGTGAATAACTATGTGGACAAGAGCACAAATGCTCTATTTTTCCTATGCAGTTTTTACCGCTGTGTTACGTAAAATACCTATTGGCATACACGTATAAATTCCTCTTTATTATCGGAAAAAAACAGCTTACCTTCGTAAGAATGGTTTATTGCGTATATTCCGAATTTCGATTGTTGCGTAGATTTCCTATAGTAAGTGTTGCAAATTTTATGTCATTTTGTAGGTATGTTTGGCAGTCCATCCAACTGTCCCTCGTAAAACTCTAAAATCGTATGAAAAGACCAGAGCCCGGCCAGCCCATAAAAGTAGCCATTGCAGATGATCATGCCCTTTTCAGGGCCGGCGTTAAAACAGCTCTTGCCGTAAAGAAAGATGTTGAGTTGATTGCAGAAGCGGACAATGGCATGCAATTGCTGAATCTCCTGAAACATTTAGAGCCCGACGTAATTTTACTGGATATACAAATGCCCATCATGGATGGCATTCAAACGCTACCGGAAATCCGCAAAGTCCATCCGAATGTTAAGGTGATCATACTCTCGATGCATAACGATCATTCGATGATCTCAAAATTGATGGAGATCGGCGCCAATTCGTATCTGACGAAGAATTCGGATTCGGAGACGATTTACCAGGCCATCAAGACCTGTTACGAGCAGGAGTTCTTCTTTAATGAGTTGACTAATAAAGCTTTATTAACGGGTTTGCGGACCAAGCGACCGGAGTTGGGCGCGATTCATGATGTCAATCTCACCGAAAAGGAATTGACAGTGCTGAAATTGATGTGTGAGGAAAAGACCACCAAGGAAATTGCGGATATCGTCGATATCAGTCCCCGGACGGTGGAGGCTATCCGGGATAAGCTCAAAACAAAAACCGGTGCAAAATCGATGGCCGGTCTCGTCATGTATGCAGTGAAGAACGGCATCATCGAGCAACGTTAAATGCCTGCTCATTTTATCAATTATAACGGGACCCTTCTTCCCTCAGGTCAGGGTATACTGACAGCCGACAACCGGGGTTTCCGCTACGGCGATGGTCTCTTCGAAACAATGTTGATACGAAGGGGTGGAATAAGGCTGGGGAAGTATCATTTTGAACGTCTTTTTTCCGGCATGCGTCTCCTGCACTTTGAGCCGTCTTTTGCTTTTACCCCTGAAAATCTGGAACGGCAGGTCCTGGAGTTGTGCGCCGCGAATGGCGGCGGGGCGGATTATCGGGTCCGGCTGGTCGTTTTTCGGGGTGAAGGGGGGCTTTTGGATCCCCCGGATCCTGCCGCGCAGTATATTATCCAGGCCGTTCCGCTGCCTTCTGGTCCTGGTGGGTGGAAGGAGGAAGGGCTGGTGATAGATATCTTCCCGGAGGGCCGCAAGTCCTGTGATCATTTTTCCCGCTTGAAATCGAATAATTTCCTACTGTATGCTCAAGCGGCGATTTATGCGCGGGAACAGGGGGCGGGCGACTGTCTTGTCTTGAATAGTCATGGCCGGATTGCCGATAGCACTATTGCCAATATATTTTATATCAAGGATGGGATGGTCTATACACCGCCGTTGTCAGAGGGAGGAGTGGCCGGAGTGATGCGGCGGTATCTTTTGGAAGTTCTGCCGGAGGCGGGATATACCGTTCAGGAGCGGCCGGTTTCCATAGAAGACCTGTCGGGTGCCGATGAGCTATTACTGACCAACGCCGTGCGGGGTATCAGCTGGGTCCGGTCCTTGCGGGGCGTCCCATATACCTGCCGGCTGGGGGCTGGTTTTTATAAACAATGGATAGAAATATTATAAAGCCGCGGATAGCCATTTTTTGGTTTCGCCGGGATCTCCGGCTGGATGACAATGCGGGTTTGTACCATGCATTAAAGAGCGGGGTGCCGGTTTTGCCGCTTTTCATCTTTGACCGGAGTATCCTCGGCCGGCTGGAAAATAAGGCTGACCGGCGGGTGGAGTTTATCCAGGCTGCGCTGGTGGAGATGGAGGAGAAGCTCCGGCAGGCAGGATCTTCCCTGGAGGTTCGGGATGGGCTGCCAACTGGGATTTTTGAACAGCTGCTGGAAGAGTATGACGTCGCCGGAGTGCTGACGAATACGGATTATGAGCCTTATGCGACCTGGCGGGATCAGGAGGTAAAGGAGCTGTTGACGGGGAAGGAGGTTCCATTCTACTCCTATAAGGATCAGGTCATTTTTGAGAAAAATGAAGTATTGAAGGATGATGGGAGCCCGTATACGATTTTTACTCCTTATAGCCGGAAATGGAAGGCGGGATTGGATGCCTATTACCTGTCTTCCTATCCGGTTCGAAAATACTGGCGTCATTTTCTGCAGCGCGGCGGGGCTGACGTTCCTTCGCTGGAGTCGCTGGGCTTTAAGAAGACGGGCAGTCCTTTTCCGTCGTTGGGGTTGAAGTCCGGGGTGCTGGGCGCCTATAAAGATCAGCGGGATATTCCCGGTATCCCGGGGACGAGCCGGATGGGTGTTCATCTTCGTTTTGGCACGATGAGTGTCCGAGCCCTGGCGCGGCAGGCGGCTAAAGAAAGCGAGGTTTATCTGAACGAGCTGATCTGGCGGGATTTTTACCAGATGATCCTCTGGCATTTTCCGGCCGTTGGCAAGGGCAGGTCTTTTAAGCCGGTGTATGACAAGATCGAGTGGCGGAACGATGAGCAGGAGTTTGAACGATGGTGTGCCGGTCAGACCGGCTATCCAATCGTTGATGCTGGGATGCGGGAGCTGAATGCGACCGGCTTTATGCATAACCGGGTCCGGATGATCGTCGCGTCTTTCCTGGCGAAGCACCTGCTGATCGATTGGCGCTGGGGGGAGGCTTATTTTGCCGAAAAATTGCTGGATTTCGATTTGGCGGCCAATAATGGAGGCTGGCAGTGGGCGGCGGGCTGTGGTTGTGATGCGGCGCCGTATTTCCGGGTTTTTAATCCGACGCTGCAGACCAGGCGGTTCGACCCTGATTTCAGCTATATACGGCGGTGGGTGCCGGAATGGGGGGAACCGAGTTATCCGCAGCCGATGGTGGAGCATGAAATGGCGCGAAAAAGGGCGTTGGAGGTATATGGCAAGGCGGTAAAGGGGGGATAGGGGTTAATGGATAATGGAAAGGGGCTTGGTTTGTTCGTGGGCGTGGAGGAGGGTGAAGGTGTGCAGGAGGGCAATTATGGCATTTTCGCCATCTTTCCCAAGTGACAGGCTGTGATTGTTGACATAGAGATCGATATGCTGGCGCATGACGGTCTCGTCCATCTCCTGCGCGTGTGCTGTTACATAATCCGGGAGGGTGGGATAGTGGCTGAAAGCATATTCGAGGCTGGCGCGGATGAGACGGTTCACTTTTATCGCCAGGGCGGGGTCCGGGGCGGGGGCGTGGCCGGGCTGCTGAGAGGGGTTGTGGCCTCGGTCCAGACCTCTCCGAAAGACGATACCGCCGAGCGGTATCGGCGCACCTGTTTCCTTCTCCCAGAACTCTCCGAGGTCGAGTAGTTTTGTCAACCCCTTCTGCTGGTAGGTAAAGCGATTTTCATGGATGATCACCCCGGCGTCGACCTTGCCGGACAGCACGGCGTCTTCGATGCTGGAAAAGAGCATAAATTCCTTGTAACGGGCTTTTGGAAAGGCGAGCGAAAAGAGCAGGTGGGCGGTTGTCCGCTCGCCGGGGATGGCGATGGTCCGGGATGGGATGTCCAGTAGCGATATCGGCGGTTTGCGGGAGATCAGCAAAGGACCTACTCCTTTGCCCAGGGCTCCGCCTGCATCCAGCAGTTCATAGCGGTCCATAACCAGCGGTAATACCCCATAGCTGATCTTGGAGATATCGAGCTTCCCCTGCATGGCCCATTGGTTGAGGGTCTCCACATCTTCCAGGAAGACCTCGAAGTCGAGCCCTTCGGTGTCGATTTTTTTGTTGACGAGGGCATCGAAAATAAACGTGTCATTCGGGCAGGGGCTGAAACCTAAAGTCATGACTATTGATTTGTTGGTTCAAGAACGCTTTTGTCTTTTGTATCCAGCTGTTGTATTACCTGTATCAGTTGTTGGTTCAACCGGTCGATCGCCAGGGGTATATTCCATTTTGTCTTATCTCTTACCCCGATGGCGTTCGAAACCGACCTGAGTTGAAGGAAGGCGATGTTTTCCTGCAGGCAGACATAGTGCAGGGCGCCGCCTTCCATGCTTTCAACAACTGCGGCCGTATTTTGTTGATGCCAGCGGATCCGGTCGGGGTGGGTGGTGATCTCATTGACGGTGATGCCTTTTACCGGTTCCAGGGAAGTGAGGGTCAATAATTGGCGGTAGGGGTTGACAAGCCGGCCGCCGGAAAAAGGGGTGCTGTCGGCATCGGTGAGCTCGAGGTCAAAAAGGGTTTTGAATTGTTGATCCTCCCATACACCCAGGTCGCCCGGGATCTCTTCTTTGACGACGACCACTTCGCCGGGGTCTTTGCCGGTGAAGCAGCCGGCGATCCCGGCCTGGATGATGAGATCGGGCCGGTCCCGGCCGATCTGTCGCATGAACGACCAGGTGGTGGCCATGCTGCCGACACCCGTAATGAGGAAGGATAGGCGATGGGGTGGGGGAGATGGTACCGAATCGGGGTTCAGCAGGAAATCGATAGTGGGCTGAATTTCAAATGTTGTGGCGGCGGCCAGTAGGATCTGCATACCGCAAATATCGGAATCCTTGTCATTGTTGCCCTATGTATTACCTTTGCCGACCGGCCGAAGGCCGGTAAGACCGATAGGTCAGACTTTAGCGTTTTGCGGGAAATGCGCTATTTTCTGTGAAGGCGCATTTCCCGCACATAAAATTTTATCTGGCAGATGGTGTATCTGACGCGTCTGGAACATTTTAATGCGGCGCACAAACTTTATAACCCGGGTTGGAGCCGGGAGAAGAATGAGGCGGTATTTGGCAAATGCGCCAATGAAAACTGGCATGGACATAATTATGAGCTGTATGTGACGATCAAGGGTGACCCGGATGCCGACACGGGATTCCTGTTCGATGCAAAAAGGCTGAGTGAAATCATCAGGGACCATATCGTCGAGAAGCTGGATCATAAGAACCTGAATATTGAAGTGGATTTTTTGCAGGGGAAGATGTGTTCGACGGAGAATCTGGCCATCGGCATCTGGCAGGAACTGCGGCAGCATTTGCCACCGGAGGTTCGGCTGCATGGGATAAAACTGTATGAGACGCCGCGGATCTATGTGGAATATTTTGGGCAATGAGGGCCGGAGGCCCTCAGGCCGATGGTCAAACATTAGCTGGTTCCTTGCTATATAACCGAGCGCAGCGAAGGCAACCGAGGAATAAGCGCAGCGAAGGTCTCGCAAAACGGAAAAATATTTATGAGTTCGAATAAAAGAAAAGTAGCCGTTTTCCGGAAAGAGCATTTTAATGCGGCGCACCGCATTTTCAATCCTGCCTGGGATGACCGGAAGAATGCGGAAGTATTTGGGAAATGCAGCAATCCCAATTATCACGGGCACAACTATGAGCTGATCGTAAAAGTGACGGGTGTTCCCGATCCGGAGACGGGTTATGTCATGGACATGAAGGTATTGTCGCGGATTACGGCGGAGGAGGTGCTGGAAAAGTTCGATCATCGGAATCTCAACCTGGATACGGTCTATTTTAAAGAGTTGAACCCGACTGCGGAGCATATCGCAATGGTGATCTATGATCTGCTGCGGGCGAGGATCGACCCTGCTTTGGAATTACAGGTAAGGTTGTATGAGACGGAAAGGAATTTTGTTGAATACCCGGCCTGAGTTTCGTGGGGAACGGATGCGCGGCGAGGGCGAAAAAAAATTATTTAAAAAATCGGTATCATGGCGTATAAGAAAATTGAACAATACGATGAGGAGATCACGGCTGCGCTTACGGGGAATTACCGGCATTCATTGGAGATGCTGGGTGAAGATGCTTCCCGGGAAGGATTGTTGAAAACTCCGGAGCGGGTGGCGAAAGCCATGCAGTTCCTCACCCAGGGCTATGGCATGGATGCGCATGCCATTTTAAATTCCGCCAAATTTCATGAGGACGTCAGCGAGATGATCCTGGTAAAAGATATCGAACTGTATAGTCTGTGTGAGCATCATATGCTGCCGTTCTTTGGTAAAGCGCATGTCGCCTATATCCCAAACGGCTGGATCACCGGGCTGAGCAAGGTTGCGCGGGTAGTGGATGTTTATTCGCGGAGGCTGCAGGTACAGGAACGGTTGACGACGGAGATTTTACATGCGATCAAAGAGACCTTGCAGCCGCTGGGTGTTGCCGTAGTTATAGAAGCTTCTCATCTTTGTATGATGATGAGAGGAGTGCAGAAACAGAATTCGGTCACGACGACTTCTGCTTTTTGGGGAGAATTCGAGAAGAATGAAACGCGTAGTGAGTTCACCAAACTGATCTCTTCCAACCTTCATTGAAAAAGAGCGTGAAAACGCCGTATATTTGCCAAGCGGACCCACGGGCCTGCAGCACACTAAACCCCTAGCAGAATGAAGCATGCATATGTGTTCCCGGGACAGGGATCTCAATTCCCCGGAATGGGTAAAAGTCTTTATGAAAACAGCGCTTTTGCCAAGAAATTATTTGAGCAGGCCAATGAGATTGTCGGTTTCCGGATTTCCGATTGCATGTTCATCGGAACGGAGGAAGAGTTGAGGCAGACGAAGGTGACACAGCCGGCTATTTTTTTACATTCGGTCATTGCCTTTAAGGGTATTGAAAATAACAGGCCCGAGATGGTAGCGGGTCATTCCCTGGGTGAATTTTCCGCGCTGGTGGCCTGCGGGGTGCTGAGCTTCGAAGATGGATTGCTGCTGGTGTCGGCGCGTGCCCAGGCGATGCAGAAAGCCTGTGAGGCAGGGCCTTCCGCCATGGCGGCTGTGCTGGGGCTGGAGGATGGAAAGGTGGAAGCGATCTGTTCGGAGGTCCGGGAAAAGACGGGCGAAATAGTGGTACCGGCCAATTATAACTGTCCGGGTCAGTTGGTAATCAGCGGTTCGGTCAAAGGGGTGGAGCGGGCTTGTGAGGAATTGAAGGCTGCGGGCGCCAAAAGGGCCCTGATCCTTCCTGTAGGTGGAGCGTTCCATTCGCCGTTTATGGCTGCAGCGCAGAGCGAGTTGAAGAATGCTATCGAGAAAACCACTTTTTATACGCCAGGCTGCGCTGTTTATCAAAATGTGGCAGCCAAGGCGGTGGTTGAAAAAGATGAGATCAAGAAGAACCTGATCGATCAGCTGACAGGAGCGGTGAGATGGACGCAGTCTATCCAGGCGATGATCGCCGATGGGGCCTCACATTTTACAGAGATCGGGCCCGGCAAGATCTTACAAGGGCTGATTCAAAAGATCGATAAGACGGTGCAGGTGGATGGAGTAAGCTAGGCTTCGACAGAACAGTTGACCCAATCTGCGTCGAATTTAGCCTGATATTTTTTGTAAAATTTGATAGCCGGTTCGTTCCAGTCCAATACCTGCCAGGCCATTCCACAAAATTTTTTTTCCTTCATTTCTTCCAGCAGGCGGTCGAACAGGAGCTTGCCCAGGCCTTTGCCGCGCATTTCTTCGGTGACGATAATATCTTCCAGGTACATACGCTGTCCCTTCCAGGTGCTGTAACGGATATAGTAGAGTGCAAAGCCTTCTACGCGGCCGTTGACGGTAACGACAAAAGACCACCAGACGGGGTTTGGGCCAAAGCCGCTTTCCATAAAATGTGCGGGGGTTACGGTTACTTCTTGGGGGGCCCGTTCGTAGTCGGCCAGTTCACGGACCAGTTCCAGCAGCCGCGGACAATCTTCGCGAATGGCTCTTCTGATCTGGATGTTTTGTTCCATTGTTTTTGGGTTTTAAGGGGTGAAATGGCGGTGAGTTAATTCCCCCATTTGACCCAGGTGGCGCCCCAGGTAAAGCCGCCGCCAAAGGCGGCCAGTACGAGGTTATCGCCTTTGTTTAGCTTGTTTTCCCAGTCCCAGAGACAGAGGGGGATGGTGCCGGCGGTGGTATTGCCATAGCGTTGGATATTGATCATGACCTTTTCGCCGGAAAGGCCCATCCGGTGGGCGGTGGCGTCGATGATCCGTTTGTTGGCCTGGTGCGGGACCAGCCAGCTGATATCGTCGGCCGTGAGATGGTTGCGTTCCATGAGCTCGGCGCTGATGTCGGCCATTCCCTTGACGGCAAATTTGAAGACGGCCTGTCCTTCCTGGTAAATATAGTGCTCCTTGGCGGCCACGGTTTCGTAAGACGAAGGCCGGAGCGAGCCGCCAGCCTTCATATGCAGATGATTGCGGCCGCTCCCATCGCTTTTTAAGATGCTGTCCAGGACGCCGAACCCGTCATAGTTGGGTTCCAGCAGCACTCCGCCCGCGCCGTCGCCGAAGATGATACAGGTGGTGCGGTCGCTGTAATCCACGATGCTGCTCATCTTGTCGCCGCCGATGACCACTACTTTTTTGTACCGGCCGCTCTCGATATACATGGCGCCGCTGGTAAGAGCATATAAAAAACCCGAGCAGGCAGCGCTCATATCAAAACCCCAGGCATTTTTTGCGCCTGTTTTATCACAGACAATATTGGCAGTGGAAGGGAACAACATGTCAGGTGTAACCGTTGCTACGATCACGCAATCGATCTCTTCGGGATGGATGCCTCTTTTGCGGCAGATCTCCTGTAAGACAGGAACACAAAGATCGGAGGTAGCTTTGCCAGCCCCTTTCAGGATCCTTCTTTCTTCTATGCCTGTACGGGTCCGGATCCATTCATCGTTGGTGTCTACCAGTTTTTCGAGGTCCGCGTTGGTCAGCCGGTCTTCGGGTACATATCCTCCTATCGTAGTGATAGCGGCGGTCATTTTCTTGCTCATTATAATTTCCGATCAGGTTAAGAAAAGATTTTTGCAAAGGTGGGGAAAAATATCCATTTTCGCGGCCATGATCGCCTTTCTACGTGGTGAATTTGCCTATAAAAGCCCGGCGCTGGTACATATGGACGTTGCCGGCGTGGGGTATGAGCTGCAGATCAGCCTTAATACCTACTCCAGGATCGAGAGCCTGAGCAGCGGGATATTACTGACCTATCTGCATATACGCGAAGACGCGCATATCCTGTACGGCTTTTTTGACCGGGCGGAAAAGGAGCTGTTCATCCAACTGCTCAGCGTATCCGGAGTGGGCGCCAGCACGGCCCGGATGATGCTGTCTTCCATGCGACCGGAAGAGATCACCCGGGCTATTCTGCAAGGCAATGCCCGACAGCTGGAAAGCATCAAGGGGATCGGCAAAAAATCAGCGGAAAGGATCGTGCTGGAGCTGCGCGATAAGCTGGGAAAAGGCAAGGACGAACGGGCAAATATTTCATCTCCGGCAGGCAATACCCTCGAACAGGACGCGTTAAATGCTCTGATTACACTTGGCATCGCCAGACCTGCGGCAGAAAGTGCTATAAAGAAAGTGATTAGCGAGGTATCGGGGACTGACAAAGTGGAGGATCTCATTAAGAAAGTACTAAAAATCTTATAGCCTATCGGTGGATGTCTACCTAACTAATTCTTGCGGAAAGATTGACCCGCTATTTGTTTCACCTAATTCTGGCAACGCTACTCTCGGGCGCAGCTCTGGTGGTTCTTTCTACCACGGCCTCGGCGCACCCGTTTGTCAGGCCGCCGGGTGGGGTGGGATCGACGGGGGGGGTGAAGTCGCCAGGTGGATTGGGTTCGTCGAATGGGGTTTGGTCGCCGGGAGAGATTTGGCTGCCGGTTGGATTGGGCTCTGACGGTGGGTTCAGGCAGCCCGGCGAGGTGAAGCTGCCGGAGGGGTTGAAGCCTTCGGGTGGTGTGATGCTCTGGGGCGGGATGTGTCCGCTGATGGATACGGTGCCGGGGCAGACGGTGGCGGATAGCGCGCGGCAGGCGAGGGATACTCTTCGCGCGATGATTGCGCGGTTGGATTCAGTCTCCAAAGACACGCTGCATTGGCCGATCTATGACCGCCGCGGGGATTTTTTGACCGATCCAAGCCTTAACTCTTTCGATCTTCAGGATCCGCTCAACCTTCACGATTCCATCGCTTACGATCCCGAAACACAGCAGTATTACATTTATGAAAAGATTGGAAACCAATATTATAGGGCGCCTTCTTACCTGACGCAGGATGAGATGATGCAGATCCAGGCCCAACAGGATCAGGACGATTATTTCCGAAGCCGCGCGGATGCGCTGGATGCGCTAAACCGAAACATGCGGCCAAAGCTGTCAGTGAGCGACAATCTGTTCAACCGGATCTTTGGTTCGGGGAAGCCGGATATCCGTCCACAGGGGAATGTGGACATCACGGCTGGCTACCAGGGGCAGAATATTGAAAATCCGACATTGCCCGAGAGCGCCCGGCGGACAGGCGGGCTGATGTTTGACGAGAATGCCAATCTGAATGTGGTGGGGGCTGTCGGGAGCAAGCTCAAGTTGCCTATCAGCTACAATACCCTGGCTAACTTCAACTTCGAGAACCAGCTCAAGCTGGACTATACCGGCAGCGGGGATGAGATCATCAAGAAGATCGAGGCGGGGAACGTCTCCTTTCAAACGAAGAGCACCCTGATGACGGGAGCTCAGTCTTTATTTGGGATAAAGACCCAGCTGCAGTTCGGGAAATTGACGGTGACCGCGGTCATCGCGAATGAAACCTCTCAGAAACAATCTGTCAACTCCGCGGGCGGGGCTGCCGTGACGAATTTTTCCTTTAAGGCGGACGACTATGATGAAAACCGGCACTTTCTGCTGGGACAGTATTTTAAGAATAATTTCAATAATGCCATGGTCCGGCTGCCCATTGTCAATTCCAATGTGCAGATCCTGCGGATCGAAGTGTGGGTAACGAACCGCCAGGGTTATGATACGAGCTCCCGGCAGATCGTGGGATTGATGGACCTGGGCGAATCCCAGCCCTATAATCCCCAGGTACATTCGCTGACGTCGATCCCCTATCCATTCAATACCGCAAATACGGAGTATACCAGCATCATCAACGATCCGAACAGTCGTAGTCCCACCACGGCGGTCACCAAGCTCAACTCACTGGGGCTGGTGCAGGCGCAGGATTTTGAAACGGTGTATGCCCGGAAGCTGGGCTCCCAGGAATATTATTATAATCCGCAAGTCGGTTTCATTTCCGTCAACCAGGCCCTGCAGCCCAATGATGTGTTGGCGGTGGCCTATCAGTACAGCTATAACGGAACGATCTACCAGGTGGGGGAATTTGCCTCGGATGTCCCGCCGGACACGGCTACGGTGAACTTAGAGACGGGCGCCAGCGGCGGTGCATCGAAAGTATTGTACCTCAAATTGTTGAAGGCTACGGCCCAGCGGACCAATCTCCCGATCTGGAACCTGATGATGAAGAATATCTATTCGCTGAAAACCGCTGGCGGCAGTTCGTTGTCGAATATTACCAAGACGGGTTTCCAGTTCTCGGTTAACTATGACCAGCCCAGTAAGGGCACGAAAAATTATCTGCCGCAGGGACCGTCGGCGGATATCCCATTGCTGACTTTGCTCCACCTGGACCGGCTGAATGCCAATAATGATCCGGGGCCGGATGGCATTTTTGACTATATCGAGGGATTGACGGTCATTTCTTCGCTGGGGGTGATCATTTTCCCCGAGCTGCAGCCTTTCGGCAGCTTTATGGATTCGGTGGCTTTTGGCAACAATGCGCCAGATTCCTTCCAGCAGAAATATATATTTTCCCAACTCTATGATACGATCAAGGCGGTGGCGCAGACCTTTGCCAATGTCGACCGTTATGTGCTGAGCGGTACGGCCAAAGGGCAGACATCCAATACGCTTTCGCTGGGCGCTTTTAACGTGCCGCAAGGGTCGGTGGTGGTCACGGCGGGGGGACAGACCCTGAAGGAGAATGTGGACTACACGGTGGATTACCCCTCCGGGCAGGTGACGATCATCAATCAATCGATCATCAATTCGGGAGTGCCGGTGAACGTCTCTTTTGAGAACAATGCCAATTTCGGGCTGCAGCAGAAAAGTTTTATGGGGTTGCGGCTGGACTATCTGGCCAAGAGTACGGCTACGGAGACCCTGACGCTGGGTGGGACGATCGAGCGGTTGAACGAGCGGCCTTTTTTCGCCAAGACCGATTATGGGGAAGACCCCGTCCGCAATACGATGTATGGGGTGGATGGCAATTACAGGGGACAATTGCCGGAGCTGACGCGGGCGTTGAACCATCTTTATGTCACGAAGGAAATGAGCACGATCAATGCTTATGCGGAGGGGGCAATCCTGCGTCCGGGGCATCCACCGCAGATCGGGAGCGGGACTGCCGGCGCGGTGTATATCGACGATTTTGAGGGGAGTACCAGCGCCATCGATCTGCGGTTCCCGCTGACCAGTTGGGCAATGGCGTCCACACCTGCCGGGGTGGGCGGTTCTTTCCCGCCGCTGTTCCCGGAAGCTGTGCTCAATGACTCTCTTCCTTATGGCTATAACCGGGCGAGACTTGCCTGGTATAATATCGACCCTTCGCTGCAGAATACGGGCGGTGCGGCGGACCCGGACTCTTATGAAAACACCTTGCTCGACCCGCGAATCGATCCGATCCTCGTACAGAATATCTTTCCGCAGCAATCGGTGCAGACCGGTCAGGCGCAGCTGGTCACTTTTGATATGGCGTATTACCCATCCGACAGAGGCCCTTATAACTATGACACCCGTCCGGGCAGCATCAACAATCAGACCGGTAAGCTGAATAATCCGACGACGCGGTGGGGAGGTATCATGCGGGCCCTTCAGCAGACCGATTTCGAAACGGCCAATATCGAGGTGTTGCAGTTCTGGATAATGAGTCCATTTGCCAGGACGAGCTCAAGTCTGCCCGCGGGGCAAGCCAATGTGGGAAATTCGACTGGCGGCCAATTGTATATCGACCTGGGCAGTGTTTCCGAGGATATTTTGAAGGACGGTAAGAAAGAGTTCGAGAACGGGCTGAATACGCCGAATATCGTTGCGGCGATCGACAGCAGCTCGGTCTGGGGCAGGGTGCCTGCCAACCCGATCGAAGTCACCACGGCGTTTAGCAACAACCCGGCTGACCGTCCATACCAGGACGTCGGTTTGGACGGGATGAGTGATGGCTCGGAAAACAACCATTTTCAAAATTACCTGACTAGCCTGGCAGCGACGTTAGGGGGTCAGAGTTCTCCTGTCTGGCAGGCGGCCAACAAGGATCCGTCGGGCGATGACTTTGTCAATTACCTGGATCCGACTTATAATCCAGGTGGTCTTACGACCGGTGGGGTAGGTATCCTGGGCCGTTATAAGTTTGTCAACAACCCGGATGGCAACTCCCCGATCGCGGCTACAGGCGCCACGACCATTACGGCCTTTACCTTGTACCCGGATCAGGAGGACATCAATAACGACAATACGATGAATACGCTGGAGCAGTATTTTGAGTATAAGGTGGATCTCCGACCGACAGTATCGGGGGTGGATACTTTCGGGTCAGGGTTTATTACCGATTCGATGCCCTTCACGCCTACCGGTGGTGTACCCCAGACCTGGTACCAGTTGAGTATCCCGCTGGCAAATTATTATCAGAATGTCGGGAATATGCCGGATATGAGGTCCATCCAGTTCATGCGGATGTATATGACCGGCTGGAGCGATTCGGTCGTGCTTCGTTTTGCCCAACTGCAGCTGGTGCGAAATACCTGGAGGAGCTTTAGCTATGTGATCGATACGACGGGCAATATGACGCCGCTGCCGGTCAATAGTCCGACCAGCTTTAATGTGACGGCGGTCAATATCGAGCAGAACAGTTCCCGGATGCCGATCCAATATGCCATTCCGCCTGGGGTGGCCCGGCAGCAGGAACTTAGCAGCAACAATGTCAACCTGCTGCTGAACGAGCAGTCGATGAGCCTGCAGATCTGTAACCTGGCCTATCTGGATACGCGGGGCGTTTATAAAACGACCAACCTGGATCTTCGCCGTTATGGGACGATCGACATGTTCATCCATGCGGAAGCAGCGGGCACCAATCAAGGTAACTTCAACAGCGGTGACCTGAACGCCATTATCCGGATGGGCAGCGATTTTACGAGCAACTATTACGAGATCCGGATCCCGTTGGTGAAGACGAACTGGAATGATAACCTGCTTACGGATGTCTGGCCGGCGGCGAATAACCTTGACTTCCAGTTGCAACGGCTGATCAAGTTGAAGGAGGATCGAAATAACAGCGGCGTCAGCAATGTCTATTATAAGGAGATAGATCCGACAAACGGGAGAACGTATGCCATTTTGGGTAACCCCAATCTGGGTGCGGTGCAGGCTTTCTTCCTGGGCGTGGAGAACGCCCAGCAGCCGGGCGCCATTTGTACCGAAGTTTGGTTCGACGAACTCCGGTTAACGGATATCAGCGAGAAGGGGGGCTGGGCGGCGGTGGGCAAAGTGGACACCAAACTTGCCGATCTGGGTACCCTGTCGCTTGCGGGGAGCAACCGTTCGGCCGGCTGGGGAACGCTGGATCAGAATACGAGTGAGCGATCATATGAGGATGATATGGAGCTCGATGCGGCGACCAACCTGGAATTGGGCAAGCTCTTGCCCAAAAAGGCCGGTATATCCGTCCCCGTGTATGCCGGGGTGACCCGAACGGTGGCTACGCCGGAATACGATCCATTCGACCTGGACATCATATTAAAGGACAAGATCAAAATGGCGCCGGCGAGTGAGCGGGACTCGATCAAGAAACAGGCCGTGGATGCGGCTACAACGGAGACGGTCAACCTGACCAATTTGCATAAGAACAATACGACGAACAAGAAGCTACAGCTCTGGAGTATCGAGAATTTCAATGTCAGCTATTCCTATACGCATACGGACCATCATAGCCCCCTGGCTGTAGAAGACGACCTGACGAATAATAAAATGATATTGGCGTATAATTTTAATCGCCAGGCTAAGTTCAAAGAGCCGTTCAAGAAGAAGATAAAGGCAAAAACCCCCTGGCTGGGGCTGATCAGGGATTTCAACTACAACCTGATGCCGACGGTGCTGGGCGTGCAGTTCAATATTGACCGGCAATTCGGAGCTTACCGGGCCCGAAATGTCGGCGGTCCGGAGGATCTTCTGCCGGAGACCTACAATAAGTTTTTCACGTTCGACCGGCTGTATACCCTTAAATGGGATTTCACCAGATCGTTGTCGCTGAGTTTCACGGCGACGAATAAGGCCTGGGTGGATGAAGACAGCACGCGGCTTACTCCAAAGGAGCGCCGGGAGATGTGGGGACGTTTCTGGCGGGGCGGTCGTAATATCCTGTATAACCAAAACGTCAGCATCAACTATGTCCTGCCTACCGGTAAGATACCGGCGCTGGACTGGACCAAGATCCAGGCTGGGTATGCGGCGACGTATACCTGGACGACCGCCTCCCTGCTGGCGCCTACATTTGGGAACAGCATTCAGAATACGCAGCAGAGAACGGTGCTGGCGGATCTGGACTTTAGCCGGCTGTATGACAAATGGAAAGTACTCAAAAGCCTGGATGTCGGTCCTGCCAGGACTACAGCGAATGGAAGACCGGACACGACGCATGCCAAAAAACCGCCGCCGGGGCCGCCGCCGGGACCACAGATAACAGGCTTTCCCAAGACCGTGGCAAGGTTGTTGACTTCCCTCAAACGGATTACGGTCAATTATTCGGATAATTCTTCTTCTGCCATTTATGGGTTCCTGGACAGTACCCAGATACTCGGGATGGATTTACGAAGCTCGGAGCCGGGGTGGAAATATACGCTGGGTCAGCGGGCGGATACCAATTTTATCAATAAGCTGGGTCGAAAGGGGTTGTTGTCGACGGATACGACGTTTAATAACCAGAATACGATCACCTACACGCAGAAGATCTCGGTGATGGCCATCCTGGAGCCTGTCCGGGATCTTCATATCTCGATCAACCTGGATAAGACTTTTGGCATGAATTATTCGGAATTGTATAAGGATACGGCTGGCGGCTCTGGTTATTCCCGATTGAACCCTTATATGACCGGCACATTCACCATCAGCTATTTATCCTATAAGACGCTGTTTGAAAAATATCAGCCGGATGAGGTCACGAAGACGTTTCTGGAATTTGAAAATAACCGGGTGATCATTTCTCACCGGTTGGGAGCGATCAACCCGTATGCGGGTGGGCTGACGGGGTCGGATGGATTTGTAAAAGGGTATGGCCAGTATTCGCAGGATGTGCTGATACCAGCGTTCCTCGCGGCGTATACAGGTAAGAGTGCGGACAAGATCCCGCTGCTGAATGAGAGTGGCGGCGGTGTCACCTCCAATCCTTTCTCGGGGTATTTACCAAAGCCGAACTGGCATATTACCTATACGGGTCTGAGCAAACTGCCCTGGTTCAGTAAGATCTTTACGAGCTTTAATTTGTCTAATTCCTATACGAGTTCGCTGAGCATGGGCAGCTTCAACTCCAATCTGAATTATAACGATCCGCTGGGCTACGGAACGCCGGGATTTGTGGACACGCTGACAGGGAATTTTGTGCCGTATTACCAGGTGCCGAATATTACGCTGCAGGAACAATTTGCGCCGCTGCTGGGTCTCGATATGGCGTTTGTCAACCAGATGCAGGCCAAAATCAGCTATAGCCGGTCGCGTCAGCTGAGTCTCAGTCTGATCGATTATCAGCTGAGTGAAAGCCGGTCGACGGAATTGGATCTCGGTTGGGGGATCAAGTATACGAATGTCGGTTTGCCTTTTGGGTGGAGGGTGCCGGGGAATGGCAAGACGCCGCCGAACGGGCCGCCCGGCAGCATCAATGCCAAGAAGGCGCAAAATGATCTTACGATCCGGTTGGATATCAGCTTCCGGAACGATGCGATGTCCAGCAGTTATATCGATCAGAATACGTCGTTGCCTACCGGTGGTCAGAAGGTGATCCGGATCGATCCGTCGATCGATTATGTGCTGAACAACCGGATTAAGGTGAAGTTCTTCTTTGATCAGCAGCGGACGACGCCGGCTATCTCGACAACGCCGCCGATCGTGACGACCAAGGGAGGGATCCAGATCCGGATTGCGCTGGCTCCCTGATGAGGGGCACCGGGGCTGTGGCTGTTGGCGGCCTGGCGGTGGCTGCTGGTGGTTTTTGGGTCCTACCGGCGCTTTTGGTGCTGATGGGCTTTTGGTGGCTGGGGGTTTGTTAAGATTTGTAAAAATAAATGGCATCGGCCTGGGCCTTGCAGGTTATGACCAGGTCGTTGATGCATACATGGGACGGAAGCGAGGCGCAATAAAAGATGGCGTCGGCCACGTCTTCTGCCTGGAGCGGGGTATAGCCGGCATAGATTTTTTTGGCCTGGCCTTCATCACCTTTGAAGCGGACTTTGGAAAATTCCGTTTCCGCGGCGCCGGGGTGGATGGCCGTCACTTTGATCCCATGCCGCAGGAGGTCGATCCGCATCGATTTTGAGATGGCATCGACGGCGAATTTACTACCGCAATAGACATTCCCTTTTTCATAGACTTCTTTGCCGGCTACGCTGCCGAGATTGATGACATGACCATTGCCCGTGGGGATCATCAGCGGGAGGACAGCTTTGGAGACATAGAGCAATCCCTTCACATTGGTGTCGATCATGGTTTCCCAGTCTTCCATGCTGGCTTCGTCGAAGAAATCCCTGCCCAGCGCGAGGCCGGCGTTGTTGATGAGGATGTTGATTTTTTGCCAGGCCTCCGGGAGGCTGGTGACGGCTGCGTCGACGGCGGTCCGGTCCTGGACGTCGAAGACGAGGGTATGCACGCGGTTGGGGGGTGTGGCGGGGGTGGCGGTGGCTGCGGGGCGAAGGCTCCCTTCCAACTCCTGTTTTAAGGCGTCGAGCCTGTCTTTACGGCGTCCGGTGAGGATAAGATGGTCGCCGGCGGCGGCAAATTTCCGGGCGCAGGCTTCACCAAAGCCGGAGGTCGCGCCTGTGATAAAGATGGTCCTGTTCATGCTTGTACAAAGTTTATAAAATTGTATAATATCCTGTTGCACTCGCTGGGGGCTTCGAGCATGCCTTCATGACCGGTATTTTTTACCAGGTGAAGATGTGAAACCGACGGTAAGTAACATTGTTCCAAAGATTGTTGCAGGGGGATGACGGCATCATCCTCGCCCATGATAAAAAGTACGGGGCCGTCAAATTGTCGTAGTACGGCTGTCTGGTCCGGTCTTGCGATCATGGCCTCGTAGTAGGCAATCAGTGAATCCGGGGAAAAGCCGGAATATTTATCGATGGCTGCGCTGATCAATTCCGGATGCTGGTCACGGGTATGGGCAGCAAAAAGGTTGGGGGTAGATTGCCGGATAAAAGCGGCGGAGCCGTTCTTCCGGATGAACTCGATGGCTTTGCGGCGCATGGCTTTTTTTTCGTCGCTATCCGGGTAGGCGGTGGAATGAAACAGTCCCAGCGCGTGGAGTCGTTCGGGGTAGTGCGCAGCGAAGGCGAGGGTGATATAGCCGCCCAGGCTGTGGCCGATCAGGATACATTTTTCGAGGTGCAGCCGGTCGAGCAATTCTTTTATTTCTGCGGCCAGTTCTTCCATAGAGGTGGCGCCGCAGAGTGCGGAGGAGCGGCCGCTGCCTGGCAGGTCGGGGATGATGAGGCGACAGTGGGCGCTGAGGAAGGCGACCTGGTTGTCCCAGATGGCGCCGTCTTCGGCAAAGCCATGGAGCAGGACAAGGGGAAGTCCGCTGCCTTTGTCGCTGTAGAAGAGGGTGGGGCTGACGGTGGCCCGGGTGATGGGGGCGCCGGGATTGGCGGGGGTGGCCCGGGTGATGGGG
>Ga0302179_10000197_pt1 | contig 46658 bp, 28 predicted proteins | sample I_Palsa_E3_1_FD_198788 | JGI IMG/M metagenome (GOLD analysis project Ga0302179, IMG submission 198788) | Peat permafrost microbial communities from Stordalen Mire near Abisko, Sweden - I_Palsa_E3_1 | ecosystem: Environmental > Terrestrial > Soil > Palsa > Peat permafrost | place: Sweden...
TTTAACCCAGCTCGTGTAACTTATTAATCGACGAACAGTCGAACCCTTCATAGTTCCTGCATCCATGTGGATAAGTTAAGCCGACATCGAGGTGCCAAACTGCGTCCTATATTTGTACTCCCTGACGAAATTAGCCTGTTCAACTATGTTAGCATAAAGACTATTATTCTTTATTTCCATTTTTCACAAAATGGTTCAGACTATTTCTTCATTCTTTTTTTTTTTTACAACAACGCGAAATATAAGAAAAGGAACTATTTATACTTAATTACTTACTACTTACTCAACCTTTAACACCAAAAGCTCCAATACGATTACTACCACTTAAGAAAGAATATTGTACATTAGATTGAACATTACCTCTTAAAATTACAGCAGATAATCCTCCAAAAGAAGATTCAACATTTTTTAAACCACCTTTATATCTCATTTTATATACAGATCTTGAGGCAGTAAATCGTCTTGTTAACCTTCCTTTAGCTTCTACTCTAACTCCAAATAATTTATTGTGTTTTAAAGTTTTAAGTATATAATTCTTTAAAGAAACAGATCATTTAACAGTAGATATTCTTTTATTTTGCACTATTTTTAACTTATCTTTAGAAGGAAAAAATTTTAATAATAATCCATATAAATTATCTACATTAATGGTTTTGTCTTCTAACATAGAATTAATATATGTATTTCTTATTTTATTTATTAAAAAATCATTTTTATTAGGTTTACTTTTTTTTTCACTTATTCTACTAAAAATAGGTAATTTTACTTTACTTAAAGATGACCTTAAAACTCTAAACAATCTATTATTTCTGTTTTTTAATTTTGAAGTCACAATTTGTGTAAAAATGTCACTATTTAAATGCATTTTATTTAAACTAACTACATTAAATTGTACTCTTTTTTTATACATACTTGTAACAAATTCTTTTAAATATTGTAAAAAAGGTAATTCAAATTTAGCTTTATTAATTCTAAGTAAATATCTGAATTTTAAATACTTACTTATATAAATTTTTATAGCTTTATTCAAAAAAGAACTAAACTCTGGGTATTTAAGAGCATAAAAAGAATTAGCCTTGTTTTTAAATATTAAAAGTTTTTCTTGTTCATTTATAACATTTAAATAGACTAACTTACTTAAATGGTATAAATATTGAACTATTACTCTATAAAAAAAATTAACTTTATTTACAAGAAGTGATACATGAGAAAAGTATATATCATAATGATCAGGTACTGTAAGAAATTCTTTGTAAGTAAAAGGTCTATTATATTTAATAATTTCTTTACCTTCTTTATCTAAAAGTATTTGTTTTTTTTTTAACTTAACTTTAGGTAAAAATAACTTAAAATATTGCTCTTTATATACTCTATTTAAATATAATTTTTCTGTATTATAAATAAATAAAGTAATAATTGCTTTATTATTAGTATGTTTAACATTACCTCGACCTACAAATACTTTTACAGGTGATAAACGATTATATTTAATTCTACGTTTGGTTTTTCGTTTAGTTAATAATTGTTTATCTTTAAGGTGCATATTAGAATAGCTTTTGAATAAATTCAATAGATTCTTATCTAATGCTGGTAATAACTTTATTTGGTTTTTATTAAAAGTATATATACTATTGTATCATTCTTGGGCCGCAGGTGGATAGTGTTTCATTTTACCTGTATCACTATCTATATAAATTAATTTTTTTAAATTTTCTTTGTTTTTTTTTTTATTAAATATATTTGGTGTTTTAAAATCTAAATTTTTAAGTGAGTTTTTAAACATATATAATCTATATTTCATCATTTATTTGTTTAATTTTTTTTAGGTATTGTTCTTGTAAAAAAGATTTTTAAAGTCTTTAAGGTATATTGTATTTAATAAAAAAAAAATGTTGGGTGTCCTTCGAGGGAGTATTGTTAGCATAACTCACCCCCTAGTCGTTGAACGGTTTTACTTTATATTCTAATATATTAATATATTTATTACATAATATAGTTTTACTTAATAAATATTACAATAATTAGACATAATGCTCAAGTAAATTTCGCTTCAAGTTAACTTTATAAGTCATTCTTGAAATTAACCCAATTAAGTACCAATAGATTTATACCATTAATGGTAATAAAACATCGGAGGACTAACATCCCTAGCGTAGCTTTTTCAAAAATCCAAGACCTTTCCTTTCTGCATCTTGTGATCATATGCCCCGCTTACGCGACTGATAGACGTGTAAGTCAAACAGTAAAGCAAGATTAAGCCATTAAACTTGACAAGTAATAAACATAATTATATTATTAGTAAATATTAAAAACTATGTTTAAACAATAAACAACCTAATAATATAACTAAAAACATTAGAATTTAGATTTTTCTGTTTCTCTTTGATCTATTATAGCTTCTTTAGAAGCTTATTAATATTATCCTTTTTTTTAGGTTATCATTGTCTTAACTAAATTATTATTTTCAATTAATGTTTTAATTACATCTATTTTCCATATAGTTAAAATCTTACTTGTATAAAAATTATTATTTCTAACTCAATAGATATATAGCTGGATTAATTATAGCAAATGCTATACCAAATAACAAACTAAAAATTAAAAAATATACCAAAATTTGTATATTTGATTACCACAATTAAATTATGATAGCTTTACATAATTAACTTTGGATACACCCAGGTACTTTTTATGGGATCTGTGCCCCGCATAAACTGCCTCCTAGCAATTGTCCCTTCTACAGAAGGTAAATCATTATACCAACAATATATTAAAAATATTTTGGTTATATGACGTAGACTGGGTCTACCAATATGACAAACAAAATAAAGGTGTTTCAATTACGTACGTAGTTTAAAAGCTAGCACTACCTTATACACTAAAATTCGTTATATCATATTCAATAACTAGCAACAGTAAAGCTGCATAGGGTCTTCTCGTCTAACTAGAGGTAAACTGTATCTGCACAGTTATTCCAATTTCACTGAGCCAATCATTGAGACAGCTGTTGTATCGTTAAATCATTCATGCAAGACCGCATTTAACGGCCAAGGTATTCCGCTACCTTAGGACCCTCATAGGTAAGGCCGCCATTGATCGGGGTTTCCTTCAAAACCAAACTTATATTAGTCAGTTTAGTAAATTCGTTAACCAGCCGACATCGGGCAGAAATCACACTCAATACTTTGATTTATTATCTTATTGCAGAGTGCTTTGTTTTAATTAAACAGTCGTACAACACTATTCCATGCTTCCTATTCTTTACCTGATATTAAACAGGAGGAATGGCTCTCCTTATCCCGAAGTTACGGTAGCTAGTTTGCCGAGTTCCTTAATGATTGTTCACTCAAACGCCTTCGTATTCTCTACTAGCTTACTTGTGGTAGTTTCTAGGTACGGTTTTTTAATCCTTTATTACTCTTCATCTTTTCAGTTTATTGTAGTAATTCGTTCTTCTAGGTATAACTTATTTAATTCGTATATTGTTACTCATCTGTTTAGTTTATTATAACTCTAACTAGTTAATAGTAGTACCCTAAAAACCAAGAAGTGATACAGTATTATCTCATCTTTTGAGTTTGTTGAATAATAAATGTACCAAAGATTGTTAATGTTTTTCCAGAACCCTCTTCACTTTATTATCTAGAAATTTCATCTATTTAGTTTATTAAAAAAAGATAAGGTATTGTCTTTACAGAGCAAAAAAGAAGGTTGTAACTATAAAACAAAGATTTTCTCATCGTTTAATCCTTTAGGTTGATAAACTTAGAGGCCGTTACTTTATAAAATCCATAAGCTTTAGGCGAGGGTATATTCCCTTTTTCGTTACTCATGTCAGCATTCTCACTTGGGTTATCATATTTATTCTTAAAAAGAATAAGTCGAAGATTTACCCAACGTTCCGCTACCCCACCAGATATAATAATATAAATTATTAGTAAATATGGACAATGTGTCGGTATATTGTTTAGATCCGTTAAATTTTCGGCGCAACTATCAATGCAAATTATATTATGCTAAACTAGTGCTCTGTTACGAGATCTTCAAAAAGTGGCCGCTTCTAAGCCTATTTCCTAGTCGTATTAGATAGTAACTTCCTTAATTTCACTTAACATTAATTTTGGAACCTTAACTATTGTTCTGGGCTGTTTCCCTTTAGACATACAACCTTATCGTACTATGTCCGATTATTCAAGATTCATCATAACAATTCCGAGTGCGAATACTCACCGATAAAACCTTCACGGTTGCCCGATATATGCAAAATAATTTATTATTTGTTTTTACACATCTTAATAAATAAAAGTTGCCTGAGATCACAGTTCTGTACCTGCTATGATGTAACTTAAATTACCTACTTATATAGGTTTCGCAGAAAACCAGCTATCCTAGTCAGTTTTGTCTTTCACTAACTTACCACAGTTCTTCGGATATCTTTACAACGATAACCCGTTCGGGCTTTTATAACCCTGACTGTAGTAAGATCACCAGGCTTCGGGTCTAATTTTAGATACTTTTTCATTATTTCATAATTGGTTTATCTAGGCATTTCTGCTCGCATCTAACATTAACTTGCTGACCCATTATGCGAAAGGTACGCTCTTACTTTTTACTTAAATTTAGCTCGAGCTGCTTGTAAAACTACTAATTCAAACCTTTCCTTCACAGTACTATACGCTGTTGCTTATATATTATATTTAGCCTTAGAGGAAGGTTCCCCTTATATTCAAACAGGTTTTACCCGTTTTACTTTTTTTTAATACCAGTAGAATGTTATTAATATTATTTTTATATTTCTAGTAATAATCTTAATTTTTATTTCTTTATTACAATATATTAATATTATATAATAAGGTGTCTTATTTTTTTTATCTTCTATTAATATATTCTGATATTTATTTAGGCTTTTCTATTTTAGTTCTCACTAATCATAGAATCTCGTTTGATTTATTTTCCTAAAGTTACTAAGATATTTCAGTTCACTTCGTTTATTATTGAATTTCTCTAAGAGTTCATGTGCTAACTTTATTTTTTTAAACACAAATTAAATATAGACTCTCTTTAATATATAGCCAGGCATCCCTAATAGTTTCTTTATATACTTTCTTATACTATTTATAATACAGTATAGAAATATCTTATTGATATCGATTACATTACTAATGAGTATTAATGTAAAGGTAATATTATATTAATAATATTAAGAACCAACTATTAATAATCTTATATAGCTACCTAAATTTTATACTTATTTATCAGTAATATAAAATTATTTTTACTTTATTGTCTATATTTTAATTAGAAAAAGATACTTTTTATTATACTTGTTTTTTGTAATATAACTTTATTTACTTTATCAGATTGTCTAGGTTTTATTCTACCCTCTTTATTATACTTATCTAATTAAAATAACTTTATAATTATTTTCTCAGGTTAATTCGAATCGAACGAATAAGATCTTTCTCCCAAAGAAAGCGCCGTAACCAATTTGGCTATAACCTGTTTACAGTGTTATAAATACTATATATTTTTTTTTTAATCCTTACTATTATTAATACTATGTAAACCTAATTTATATAACATAGATTCATGCATATAAAGCATAACAATTTAACGTAATTTAGGCATACTTCTTTTATATATATATTTTAGGATATTTTTTAGTGCTATATTGTATACCACAATCAATACCATACTTGATTATAAAGACATTTATTAGTAAAACTACTTCTTTTATAGATAAAGAATCAGTACATAACAATAAACCCCTTTTTAATGACCCATCTCCCCCTAATTCAATGAGCTATAGAAATAGGTGTAATGTAGTAGTATATACAAGGTTTAATAACCTTTATTCTATTAACATAAAAATATTTATGCAATTCTGTAATACAAGGCATAGATCTTGTCGCAATTTTAAACCTAAAGTCGTATTTCTTCCCCTACATTTAATTATACTAAATTTAGGGTAACTTTGACAATAGTGATTTAAAAAATTAAAAACAAAATAAAGATAAGCTGATTTAGCCAAAGATTGAGTAAATATTAAGTAAGCATTTGTACTTCTGGAAGCTAAAGCTATGTGACCATCAGATAATACTATACCAATAATAACACTTTCTACATCTATAGGTAATTTAACTATACTTAATTGGTATTTAGTATATTTTATTTTTGTTGTAAAGATAAATTACTTCCCCATAATAAAGACATGTTATTAGTTCTATTATTTTGCATATTATTTGCATTATTTTCTTTCATTTGTTTGCTTTTTATATTTTTTCCGTGTTTCACAATAAAAAGAGGCAAGTTCCTCTAAAGTTGATTGTATATTATAAATATTACTTAAGATATATATATCTTATTTATCTCAGGAAGAAAGGGATTTGAACCCTTGAAGTATTTCTACTTGCCTGTACTCAAGACAGGTACTTTAAACCGAGCTCAGCCACCTTCCTTTATTACAAATGATTCCTCAAAGAATTGAACTTTGAACGTATCCTTATCAAAAATATGCTTTACCAATTAAGCTAAGGAACCTTCAGTTAAATATGTTTATATTTAACTGTATTAAAATGCAATAAATCTAACGGTATTTTAAAATGTAAACAAATATTGCGTTTTTTTTTTTAATAGAAAATAAAGAATTACTTGGTTAATGTATTAATTATAAAAAAAGCTAAGCTTAAAATAAAACCTAGGATGTTAATAAACGTAAAAGCCAACAAATCCATTATAAAAAATATTTATAAACATTATTACTTTCGGTTTTCTAGGAATCCTTTGTAATAAGATTCGAAGTATTTTTTATTATCTATATCTTGTTTAAAATATTGATCATATATAATTTTTAAGTGTTTAATGTTATGTTTTTTAATACTATATACCCTTAACTCTTGTAAACAAGAGTAACCTAAAGAATATTTTTTTATATGATTAATTAATATATTATTAATATCTCTAGTGAATAGGGTACGATTAAAATCAGCATTATTAATTTTATTATGTAGATAACTAAGAATACTAATGGCTAATATTAAATTTAATTGTACATAAAGTAAGTCCTCACATATTTCCCTATACATGACAATGTACTCATTATAATTAACTATATATAGATCTTGTTTTAAAAGAGATCCATTAAATTTAACTATTCTAAATTGTCTATTTTGTCATAATATATAGGCATGTTCATAATCATAAGGTAATTTTTTAGAGTTACTATTAGATAAACTTTCTAAATATATTTTAGCTCTATTTAATATATTATATTCTCATATTAACATGTAAGAACTAACTAATCAATTATTGTAAAAAGACTTAGGTGTAATAACTTCAGGATTACATTTTTTTACTTCATTTATGGTGTCTAAAGGAGTAGAAAAGGGATTACCGGTAAACCCAGGTGTAATTATATTCAAGTTAGCTATAATTAATCTTTTTAAACCTAAGTTACCATGTGCTGCTTTAATGTTTTTATTATGTAATGCAATTATATCATTAATATTATTATCACCAATATTAAATCCATAATTTAAATATTCATTTTCTTGGTCAAAGTAACTTTCTTCTCCACATATAGACATTATGGAGAAAAAATCCTCAAAATCAATTAACTTATTTATATCATTACTACCATAAATAGTATTAAATAAAGAATAATAATCTAAATTAAATAGGCTTTTACCTTTTAATTTAAAACCATATAGGTTATTTAAAATATATTTATTTAAATAATCTATACTTTCTAAATTAATACCTAAATTTAAATCGGGTTTATTAAAGACCTTCCTATGGTTTAGATTAGTTTTAAAACCCTTAAATATAATTACATTTCTAATTAAATTAATAGAGTTAATATTTAACTTAGTATTATAATAAAAAAGGTAAATATAGTAGTTAAATATTGAACCCGCTTGAAAAAAGGGGATGTTTAGATTTGTAAAAGTTTTTATAAAAGCATAAAGTAGAATTGTAATTACTATTCCACTAAAAACGTAAAGACTTGTTGAAGCTAGAAATATTACAAAAGCAAAGGTTACTTCGTTTATAAAATAAAAAGGTACTAACAGTAGCATTTTTCTTTTTCAGATTATTTTCATTGATTTATTTTTCGTATATTATTATTTAGATACTTTAATAGAGGCATATTATTCTAAAGTATAAGTATGTTTACTTGATTAAATAAATATTATTATATATATAAATAATAAGAATATCTCTTATTTTTATTCTTATAATACAAGAGTATCCTGACTTGAACAGGAAATGAGAAATTTGAAGTTTCCGAGTTTACCAATTAACCTATACTCTTTTATTACTATTAATATTACGAAGAAGAGGGGAGTCGAACCCCCTAGTTGTTATTCACAACAATATTTAGTAGATATCCTTTATAATTATATACTAATATCTAGCTAAATTCATTCTCGATTTAATAGTCATAATTTCATTTATCCCTTCTAATGTAAGATGGCTTTTTTTATTTATTAATTCTGCTGCTAGACAAAAATCTTTAAAATCCAAAGATTTAATTCCTTCTATTTTATCTTCAGAAAACATGGGAATTAATTTATTATAGATATCTTTAAAATTAGAAACTGTAAAAGTAGAGAAATTTCTATTTAAATTTCTATATATAGTACCATAACCTAAAATATTAGCTAAAGCATCAATTAATAATTCATCTCTAGAATGTTGACCAATTAATGCTCGTAATCTTACAGTATAATTTATTATACTAGTCTTAGATTTAGTTATTTCTATATAAAAACAACCATCTCCACTAAAAAATCCTGCAAACCAATCATAGTCTATAGTTATAGGAATATTTACTCTGGATCTTTTTACTTTAGTTATATTTGTAAAATAAATGCTTAAATTATCTGAAATACCTTTATTTAGAGAAGCTCTTATATTTATAATTTCTGTAATACCATTTTTATATTTATCTTTATCTTTATTAATTAATTTTACAATATCTTTTCATAAAACAAAATCACTTTGTTTATTTGTAATCAAAGGATAATTTTCAAAATGTGGTATTATTATTTTATTAATATCGTTTATTTTATGTATTCTATAACAGACTTTGTTATTTTTACTATCTATTCGTATAGTACCTATCTCGTTAAAAAATGATTTTATTTTTAAAAGCAAATTTTTGTCTCTAACATGTACATTTAGTTGAAATATAGCTTGAACAAATCAGCCAGTTTTGCAGGATTTACTTTGGCCAAATTTTATTGTAAAGCACCCTTCGGCATCTACAAACCCTGTTATTCAATTAGGATGTAATATATTATTATTACTTAACTTTATATTATTCATATTTATATTTTAGAAAAAAAGAGGCTTAGTCCTCTGAAGCAAAGATTGTTCCTGCTATTGTGTGACGGGAAGAAAGAGAATCGAACTCTTAAGTGCTTTCGCACGATGTTTAGCAAACACGGTACCCTACCAATGGTGACCTTCCCTGTTATAATTAATACTCTTTTAAAAAACATTAATTAAAAGAGATTAAGATAGCAAAGCTATCTTCATTAAGAACGGAGTTCTAGACTAATTTCCCTAAAGTTATGTTATACAATATTAATTAATATTTTATTAATTAATAATATAACATAAATTAATGATAATTTAATATCAAGCAAAGAGTATGCGAGTCGAACGCATAAACAAAAAAATTTTGTCAACTAACTTAAAGTTAGTTACTTTAAACTCTAAAGTTAACTCTCTTTAAATAAACAAAAAAAAAAATTTTTTTTGTTTATTTAATAGTACCAAAATATAAAAAGATAAAATACTTTACTCTAATTATCTTTGCTTTCTTTCAACACCATAGTCAAAAATAATATATTAGAATATAGTAACTTATTATCTAATTTATCTGATCATTTGGTACAGATTTCTATTATTTGATTATAAAGACCAATCTTATACTCTGAATCTAGAGAGTGATATATTAAAGAAAATCCCTCATGACCTATATCAATACAATTACAATCAAAAATACGTATTGCATATTGTCTATAAAAAATTACACTTTTATTACTTTTATTTTTAATACGGCTACATTTAAATAAAATATATTTAAATTCTAAACTAAAGTTTTTTATATCCAAGCGTATACAATTATTACCGTAGTTATGCATATATTTTATTGTTATTATTAATAAAAAGAGACAAATTTCTCTAAAAGGTAATAACGATGGTAATAATTTTATAAATATCCCTAAAATACAACCATATAAATTTGTCAATATAGTTCTACATATTATAATAATCTTAGTATTAAGGTGAATCTTAGATAAACCATATTATAAAAAAAGGTTTAATAACTTTTTAAATATAAAAAATGTAAAATAATAGTAAATACTTATAAGGTTTAATCAAGATAATTATCATCATTATCATTATCATCGTCATCATCATAATCATCATCATAATTATCATAATCATAAATTTCATCCCCTCATTGATCGTCATAAACATCCTCATATTCACCAATATCTTTATAATCATTTTCCTCCTCATTATAATAATCATTATCTTCATCATAATAATACTTCTTATTTAAAATATTATTTCTGTTAAAGTGTTTTACTCATGTTTTTTATTGTATTTTTTTTTTATTAAAAAGACAAATTTTCTCTAAAGTTTATAATTGCATGTTATGAATATTATTTTTACAAATAATACAATATATATTCTAACCCTAATAATGTACATAATATAGAAGAAAAAGGAATAAATCAATTAAACTAAATTTATTAATAATTTATGAAACTATAAGAAAGATATATTTACATCAAGACCACTATATACTATATATTCGTCACAAATATATATATAAAGAAAGAGCGATTATGAAATCCAGCATTCTTTTTAATTGATTCGTATATTGCATTTGCTATATAATCATAAGAATAACTGTCATTAAAACTAACTTTAATTATCTTACCAATTATATCACGATCTAAATTAAACATATAAATATAATGAGTATATTCTCAATCTTGATTAGACCAGATACAAGATTTTATAAAGGTAAAAAAGTACTTAAGGTAATAATATTTTCTGGTTTAAAAATTTCTAGCAATGCTGAGATTAGTATATCCTTAGGGTAATTATCTAAGTCAAAAAACCAAATATCTAATAAACTATTATAACTATTTGTTAAATAATTTAAATTAGAGGGGCATCTAAAAAAGTAATATCATACAATTTGTTTGTCATAAAAATAAAAAGGATAAAAATAGACTAAATTATCTAAACACAATACTAGATTAAAACTTTAGTAGATTCTAGATATATCTACGGGTTAGGCGAGGGTCGAACTCACATATACTTCCATGACAAGAAAGTTCCTTACCAATTAGGATACTAACCCTTATTACTTACTATAGTATACGGCCAGTGGAATTCGAATCCACATAAACTGTTTGGAAGACAGCGTGTTTAACCATTAACATATGGCCGTTATTTATATATATAATATTATATTACATTACATTACTAATATATATATTACTTTATAGGTATTAATAAATTAAGTATATTTAGCTTAAATGACCACCTACCATTAAACTATATTAAATATAGTGCTGATACTTCATAAAGCAATAAGAATAATTTAAGACCTATGAGATTCGAACTCATGCAAAAAGATTAAAAGTCTCGTGTTCTACCATTAAACTAAGGTCTCTTTATTTATTTTATATAATTAAAAAAACATTCCTATCCAAGACTCGAACTTGGATCAAGATATTAGAAGTATCCTGCTCTACCATTGAGCTAATAAGAGTTAATACTTAGTAAACTAAGTATTAATATAAAAAGCCATATTTTTTTTATACAATAAAATCTAATCATTCCATATGTTAATTACTTGAGCTTTAACTTCTGGATTTCATATTCTACCTTTACCTTTTTTAATTAAATGTTTATTATCAAATATAAGTTCTCTAATTAAAAATAACTTATCTAATCTAATAGTTTTAGTTCCATATAAAGGATATTCTTTAAAATGATCAAAAAGAATATTTTGTCATAGTTTACTACCACTCAAAGTGACTTGTAAAGAATTAATATCATGATAATAAACCTTATTAGAAGATTTAAAATATCTAGCTATAGAAAGTAATAAGGATTTATTGTTTTTATGTTGACTAATTTGTAAAGACATTCTACCAAAGTTAACATCTTTTGTGTTAAAAGCTAAACAACCGTCTCCCGCAATAAAGCCATTTATGTAATGACCATTTATAGGCATATATTCAGAATTTCTTTCTATAGTATGATTAGGTGAATACTCAATACTCTGCAGGAAATTTTCTATAGCTATTCATATTATGACTTATATTTATAATTTCATCGAAACCTTCTTTTGTAAGATGCTTCTTAGAATTAATTAGATCAACAACTTTTTTGAATGCTAAGTAATCTAGATATTTAGTACCTCTTAAAGGGTAATCAGTGAAATGGGGTATAATAATATTATTAATAGAATTAATATCTCGTATAGCAAAAGTTATAGCACCCCTTTTATCTTCAATGGAAAGATAACCACAACCAAAAAATTCTTTAATCATATTGAGTAACTTAATTTCATTACTTAACATGGTTATCCTGAAACTCAAGCCGATAATAACTTCATTTGTGGCTCTTTTATCTTTATGTTTAGTAATAGAAAAAGATCCTTCCGCTTCTATTAATCCTGTTATAAAATAGGGGTTTAGTTTTGAAATAAGTTCTAATTTATTGTCGGGTAATATTTTGTTAATAATTACTTCATTTTTGAACATTTGTTTATTTGAATACATAGAATAAAAAAGATACTTTATACCTAAGAACCTCAGTAATATATGGAGATAAAAAGGAATAGTCACACGACGTCCACGAAATGTCAGTATAATATACTTGCTTCAAGTCCTACGTGATGATTGTCTGTAGAGTGGTAGGCAAGAACACGTCACAAACCCACAGCAATAAAGGCAGTACCTATCATTACATGTAATCCGTGAAAACCAGTTCCAAAGTAAAAACATGATCCGAAAGCTCCATCACTTATAGTGAAAGAAGAAACGGAGTATTCTACACCTTGAAAACCTGTAAATATAACCGCTAGTATAACTGTTGCGACTAAACCGTAAAGAGCATTTGCTCTATTACCTTGAATTAAAGAGTGATGAGCAAAAGTAACTGTTACACCTGAAGATAATAAAATTACTGTGTTAAGTAAAGGTAACTCGAAAGGATTTATAGCTTCTATACCCATAGGCGGTCATTGAGCTCCTAACTCTACAGTAGGTGATAAGGCACTATGAAAGAATGCTCAGAATATAGCTAAAAAGAATAATCCTTCCGATACTATAAATAAAGCAACACCCATGTTTAATCCTCTTTGTACTGCTAATGTATGGTTACCTAAATATGTACCTTCACTTATAACATCTCGTCATCAAAAAGACATAGAAGTAACAAGTGAAACAAAAGCTAACATTAAGAAAATATTTGCATTACTAAAACCATGCATTGTCAATACTCCGCTTGTAGTTAAAGTTAATAAAGCAATACAAGTATATATAGGTCAAGGTGAAGGGGAAACTAAATGAAATGGATGTGCTTGAAAATTACTTCTTGTTATGTTTAACATTTTATATATTGTTTAAGCTTTTAAATAAAATAAAGTTTATAATATTATATTTTGATCGTAAATACATAATATTACTTATGTAGATAGTTATATCTAGATTAAATTAATAATAAGAAATAGATGACTTGAACACCTAACTTACCGTGTGTAAAACGGTTGCTTTACGATTAAGCTAATCTCTTTTAGGGTTTATATAAATAATAAAAAATTTTAATTTTTTTGTTTTATTGTTATTACAATAGCACCTACCATAGCTAATAGTAATATAATAGAAGTTAATATTAATCATATACTGTAACTAGTATACATTATATTCCCTATACTTGTAATATGATTAGTTTCCGATAAATTCCCGTCTCATATTTTACTAGTAACAAAAGATATTTCACCTTTGTTTAGTTCTATGTCATTTAAATTAATTATTTTATTTAAATAATCACTATAATTATTATATAATATGTTATTTAATGTATTATTAAAATCCACAGTATAACTGTTAAAAGCAGCAATACTATAAGGTAATATTTGATAAACAGGATAATTAAAAAAGATGGCTATTATTATAGCTAAAGGTATACTATTACTAGTGTTACTTAATAATTCACTTATTCTAACGTTAATTAACATTAAAATAAAAATAAATAAAATAGATACAGCTCCCACGTAAACCAATAAATAGGATAAACCTATAAAATTAAGTCCTAATATTATTAGATAACTAGATATACTTAAAAACAAACCAATTAAAAATAAAACAGATACTATTGGGTTTTTACTTACAATAACTAGTATTCCACACAAAATAGAAATAAATGAAACAATATCTAAAACTTCTACTTTATAGCCATTAGTAAAAGTTTCACTTAAAATATATAAACTACTCATATCATAAAAAATAAAAAAATTTACCTCTGCTTTTTCAAATATAAAATAATAAACACATATATAAATGTAAATATTGTGATAAATATTAACCTTGGTTTAAATTAAACAAAACCTCTAGACATATAATTTAATATTTTATAGAAAAATTTAGCACATTAACTACTTCTTAAATTTATTAAAAAAAAATAATTAAGATGGAGGAAATAAGTAATTAATGTAAATCAAGTAAACGCGTACAGGAATCGAACTTGTATATTAGTGGCCGTAACACTATATTCTACCATTGAATTAACACGCCTTAAAAAAAATTTTTTTTTTACTAGCCTTTAATATGAATCGAACATATATCATAATATTAACAGTATTATGCTCTACCATTGAGCTATAAAAGCTGATTTTATAATTATATTTTTTTTTATTAGGAAGAAAAGGACTCGAACCTTCGACAGCACATTGCTATTGAGTTTACAGCTCAACCCGTCATACCAACAAACGGAACCCTCCTTTATATATAAATATATATATAATTTAATTATTGTTAAAATTAATAAATCCCGTGCAACTTCCACTACACGAACCATATTTCGACTTAACACCAATCAAAGTCACGCATACGAAGATCAGCCATTAATACAACTAGAATAATTAATCTAGAGTAAATTATTAATAACAAACCAAACTTATTGCACACACTTCTTTCGGCGCCTGACGAGTAGTTAGTACCTATCTGAGATTAAATTCACCGTGACGTGGTGATTCACGATTACTAGTAATTCCTTATTCATATAGTCGAATTTCAGACTATAATCCATTTTATATCCTATTTTAATTAGATTAGCTAAAATTCACATTTTCGCATCATTTTGTCTAGGAATATGTGGCACGTCTATCGCCCACAACATTAAGGCCATGATGACTTGACTTGATCCCTGTTATCATATCCCATATCCAGGTGAACTGCTTTATTCATCTTTTAATTAATTTTTCTAAAACCAAAGAAAAGATACAAATAAAGCAAGGGTTTCCGTTAATTTAAAGGATTTAACCAATATCTCACGACATTAACTGAAGACAGCCGTGCAACGCTTGTAATATCTTTACGATAATATTCAAGTTGTGGTAAGGTTTTTCGCGTACTTACGAATTAAATAACATACTTCACTACTGGTTTCAGAAACGGTCTAATGATTTCAGTTCCTGCGTTGCCACATTACTCTTGAGGTGAAATGCTTACACTTTCATTTATAGACTAAAAATTTCTAATCTATGGCATTCATAATTTTCTGCTAGGACTACTAGGGTATCTAATCCTGTTCGTGCCCCTAGCCTTCGTCCCTCAACGTCAGTTATTAGATAAAAGGTTGCTTTCGCCGTTACCAGTCCTCGTGGTATCAACAAATTTCAACTCTACTCCACAAATACTCACCTCCTCATATATAACTCTAGTAAAAACATATCCTATTTAAGATTAATTTTACCGTCTAGGTACCCTTTAAACCTACTACTTATGAATAACACTAGTCTTCTACGTATTACCGCGACTGCTGGCACGTAATTTGGTCAAGACACATAAATAATAAAATTGTCATAATCAGTTTTATATTTAGAACTTTACTCGATAAAATCGATACTATACCGTCAGTCTGAATAAAAATTCAGTTAAGTAATTAGAAGGTTTATTATCTAATTATCATGCCGCAAGTGTATTAATCAATTGTAGTTAATCTTAGACTAACTACAAGAAACTAGACACGCCAAATATAGCTAACCGAAGCTATACATTCTCCCAAATTGCTGGTTCAGCCGTTAGGCCATTGACCAATATTCCCCACTGCTGTACTATACGTATTGGGGTTTTTTCAGACCCAATGTGATCGATTGACCTCTCAGCCTCGATTACGGAATTTTAAGCTAGTTAAGCCATTACCTTAACTACTACCTATCCGAAATATTTATTGTCCTCTTAAAGCAGAAAAATTTTTCCTTTATATATAAGGTATTTATGAACCTTACTTTAAGGCAGCCAAAATATTATATACTCACCTGTACACCACTTCTAATAAAATTAATAGCTTTAAACTATTAATTAAATTAGACGTACGATTAGCATGTGTCAAGCATTTGGACAGCGTTCATTCAGAGCCATCATCAAACTCAATTAAATTATGTTAAATCAGGTAAAGCTAATATATTTTTTATTAGCGCAATACCATTACTATTCAGTATTAATCAATTAATAATATATATATTATTATTATATAATGCATAATATTTATCTTAATAACTATATTATTGGATACAATTAAGCCGGATTCTGTGATAGTTATTAGTCTACAATAAGGCTTAACAGTGGGCGTATAAGTTCGCAACCTTATTTTACTGCTATAAATATTATTATCTACATATAATAGCTATAAAGGCCAATATTTTCTGTTTAATACCCAAGTTTTTACTATACATTCATTTATTATATGTTAATGTTTAATAAGCACTAGACTTTCCTATGCTTTTCTAATATAGCACATGTACTATTAGTATCACAAATATATAAACTTAAAATTAAACATTATTTAATAATATATATTATTATTTATAAACTTTAATAAAACCTATTATTAGTTAATAGATCATTTATACATTAAAGATTATTTATATTTAAATTTATATTACAATATAAAAAATATTTTTTTTATGAGGTTCTTTAGATTAAAGTGTATTTACTTTAAGCTAATAAAACTTTATGTCCGCTTTTTATATTTTTTTTTTATAATATTTTAAATAAACTGGGTGAGGATAGAAAAATAGAGTTTTATTAGCTTAAAGTAATATAAACACGGTATATATATTTATGTTTGTTTTTTAAGATAATTTTAACTATCTTACAAATAAAGAGCTAATTTTAATTATACTTAAGGTTAATGTAAGTCTAAAGCATCTTTAATATAACTACTAGTTAAAACTACAAATACTTGAGCTTGTATAAAAGCAATACCTAATTCTAAACCAGAAAAAGCTATAATGAAAGCTAGAGGTATTAATCCTAAAAAGAAAAATATAAAACCAGATGTCATAATATTATAAGTAAAACCAGCTAAAATATTTAATAACATATGACCACTTAATATGTTAGCACCTAGTCTAAGCCCTAAGGATACATTTCTAGATAAGTAAGATATAAATTCAATTAATACTAGTAAAGGTAGTAGAGCTAAAGGACAACCAGCTGGAACTAGTAAAGAAAAGAATCCTAAACCATGTTTTTGGAATCCTAGTATAGTTGCACCTAGAACAACAGTAAAACTAAGAGCAAATGTTAATATAAAATGACTTGTTGAAGCAAAACTATAAGGTACCATACCTATTAAATTATTTATTAATATAAATATAAATAAAGTATATATGAAAGGGAAATATATTTGTCCTTTTGTAGGATTTATTTGATTAGTTACTATACTATGTATAGTAGCATATAATGATTCTTGACTTATAGATCAGTTATTACTTACTATCTTGTTGTAATTATTTGCTAATATATTAATACTTAAAGCTAAAAAAGCTCCTATAGTTAAATATAAACCAATATTAGTTAATGACATATGTAAATTACCCAGTATAGGCGCATCTAAACTTATTAGATTTCGGATTTCAAATTGGTCCAAGGGGCTTGTATTAAAGGTATATGTTGATTTACTCATCTATTTATATATATTTATAGTTTTTTTAATAAAAGGTTCTTAAGTAAAATAATATATGGAATGAATTTAAAAGCAATATAGCTTAATTTTAATAATAATAAAAGTAAATAGGATATAAAGTAATACTATTTTAATTCTAATACTATAAGTTTATAATTTAGAAATAAATATACGAGAAATGAATAAACGAACAAACCTAGGTAATACAAATTTTGAAAATACATATATCATTACTATAAGTACTACGAAAGCAAAGGTTACTTCATTTATAAAATAAAAAGGTACTAATTGTGGCATTTTTTTTTTACTATGGAAATATTAATGTTATAATAATAATAAAAATTTTTATTATTCTTAAAATATTATGGATTCATTGTTATCTTAAAGATATGAGTTATAGAGAGTATAAAAGAAGATCATATGCAAAAAAAATATACTATCTTTAGTTAAGAAATAAAAAAAAAAGATTTCTTTATAACTTATAATAAGAAATAAAATATATAAATAGCTATAAAAAAAATTTTTTTTTATAATTATTTACTTTATATATTACTATATATTAAAGATGATACTGAATAGTGTAAACCATCTAAAACAGGAGCTGGATATACACCTAATAATATAGTTAATACAACTAATGTTAATAAAATAAAAAATTCACGTTTATTTATATCACTTATATTAACATCAAAAAATTTACTAAAGGATCCTCCAAAAGCTATTCTGTTAAACATATATATAGTATATGCCGCGGAAAATACAATAGAAGAACTAGCCAAAACACCTAATAAAGGTAATCTTTCAAATACTCCGTATAGAGACATAAACTCTCCTACAAAATTAAGAGTAAGAGGTACTCCACAGTTACCTAAAGATAAAATAAAAAATAAGATAGAAAACAAAGGCATAACTTGAGCAATACCTCTATAAAAACTTATTAATCTTGTAGCAGATCTATCATACAATACACCTCCTGCACATATAAATAGACCACTTGATACAAATCCATGGGCTAAACCTAAAGCTATTCCACCTTCTATTCCTTGTATTGTATTACTAAATACACCTATAAGGTATACAGCCGCATGAGATACAGAACTATAAGCTATAAGTTCTTTAACATCAATTGTTCTTAAAGTACTAAAGCTAGCATATATAATAGTTATAACACCTATAAGATATATAAGATAAGTATATTCTAAAGAAGCTTTAGGTAATAAAGGTAATATTAACCTAAATATACCATATAAACTTAATTTTAAAACGATAGCTGCAAGTATTATGCTACCTCCTAAAGGTGATTCAACATGAGCTTTTAGTAATCAAGTATTTAGAAATATAGTAGGAGTTTTTACAGCAAAGGCTATAAATATACCATAAAATAAAAATAACTGTGTAGAATAATTAAAGTTAGTTTTGTATAATGCATCAAAATCTGTAGTTCCCATTATGGAAGACATACTTAATATAGATAATAATAAAAATAAAGATCCTAATAATGTGTATAAAAATAAATAAAAACTAGCTCTTACTTTATTACTTGATCCAAACAGCCCTATCAATATAAATAAAGGAGGTAATATACTTTCAAAAAAAATATAAAATAACAATATATCTAAAACTAAAAATACAGCTAATAATAAAGTTTCTAGTAATAAAATTATTATTACATATGATTTTACATTTTCACTAATGGATGTTCAGTTACTTAATAAAGCTATAGGTGTTATTATAGTAGTTAGTAAGACAAAGTATATAGATAGCCCATCTAAACCTAAGTAAAAATCAAAAGAACTTATTTGATGGTATTCTTGAACAAATTGGTATTGATTACTACTAAAATCAAAAAAAATAAATACTATTAAAGAAACAAGAAGGTTAATAATTGAAGTAATTAAAGCTATAGTTTTAATGTACTTAATATTCATATAGGGTAGTTCATATGTTTTTAGGGCTGATATAATAAATATACCTATAATAGGTATTAATAATAAAGATGTTAATAACATAATCTAAATAAGAATTGTAAAGTATTTCCCAATAAATTAATTTTTAAATAACTTTTTAATATAATTAACAACTTATTTTTAAATAATTAATTTTTAAACATTATAGAATTGTATAATAATATTTTACTTAATTTTCTAATTTATCTCTTTATATATTAGGTTTTAATTAAGTAAAGCTTTAATAATTGTTATGCTTTTTTTTTTTAGTAATTCTATAATTAAAAACATTTAACTAGTTTATAATAAACTTACATTACTAGGTATAATATCAAAACTATACAATATACAAGGAACTAATATAACAAAAGCAATAACTATAGGTAATAATATTGTTCAACAAAAAGACATTAATTGATCAAAACGTATACGAGGAAATGAGGCTCTAGCTCATATAAAAACAAAAACCATAATACAGGATTTTAGACCTAAAGTTAGCCCATATAATAACCCTTCTATTAAAGGATCGGAAAATATACTCTCAGTATTTATATTCTCTATATAGTAATCAAAATTAATATATTGCATTAAGAAAAATAGAGAAGGTAAGTAATCATATAAATAACCACCTAAAAATAATATACTAGTTAATATACATATTAATACAATACTGGCATATTCTGCTAAAAAAAAGAAAACAAAAATAACTGCGGCATGTTCTGTCATAAATCCACTAACAAGTTCTGATTCAGCCTCGGCCAAATCAAAAGGAGCCCTGTTAGTTTCTGCTATAGACCCTATAAAAAATACAATAAACATGGGAAATAGAGGTATTATAAATCATATAGCTCTTTGAGCTTCTATGATAACAGTAAGGTTTAAACTACCCGTTAACATTATGACAAGTAATATAGCTGAGCTTAAAATTAATTCATAACTTATTAATTGTGCTGTACTTCTAAGTGAACCTAAGAAAGCATATTTACTATTAGCACTTCAACCAGCTAGTAATATACCATACGTGGCTAAAGAAGATACAGCTAACATATAAAGTATACCTAAATTAAAATCATTTAAAGATAAACCTGGTCCATAAGGTATCACAAGATATCCTAGTAATGAGAATATTAATGTTATTACAGGACCTAGAAAAAATAAAGATAAATTAGCTTGTGTAGGTGAAACATATTCTTTTAACAAAAGTTTTAAGGCATCCGCAAATGCTTGTAAAAGACCATAGTATCCTACTATATTAGGGCCTAATCTTCTTTGCATACTAGCCATAGTTTTTCTTTCAGCTACAGTTACATAGGCTACTGTAAGTAAAACAGGTACAGAAACTAAAAGAACTTCCAATATAGATATTAAAGTGGGTAGATATAACATTATTTTAATCTTTTATATCTAAGTTTAATATAAGTAAAATATGGTAAAAAAAAAAATACAAATATTCTTAAAAAAAAAAGTTTGACAATTAATTATTAAATTTATTGTATTTATACTATATTAGATTTTAGGTTAAAAATAACAAAAATAAATACATAGTCTAAAAGATTTTATTAAATAAATTACAGTATATTTTTATAATGTTATATATTAATAAAAATATAGCTTTTTAGGTTTTATATTTAACTTAAATTCTTATTCAAGACTTGAACTTGAACCTAGATATTAGGAGTATCTCGCTCTACCATTAAGCTAATAAGAGTTATATTTTATTTCACAAATTATGTAAAACAAAATATAGAAGTTCAAATTTAAATTAGATATAAAAATATTATATAATAGTATATCTAAACAACGTCAAATTACAATTAAGCAAGATTGTATTATTAAGCAACATATAAAAGCAAGAAAGCCATCATAAGAGCAAATAATCCTGTAGCTTCTGCAAAGGCAAAACCTAATATAGCATAAGAAAATAATTGACCTCTTAAAGAAGGGTTTCTAGCTACACCTAATATTAATGCACCAAAAACTACACCTATTCCTACACCGGCTCCAATTAAACCTGTAGTTGCTAATCCTGTTCCAATAATTTTTGCTGCTTGTATCATTTTTTTTATTCAAATATATAAACCCTATAAAGGAAACCTATATAATTTTAATTTTTTTACATATAAATTCCTTATAAAACTATTACTGCATTTAATTCATGTATATGTGCATAAACTTTTTTATTCTAATAGAATATATTATTGTTTTAAAACAACAATATACAATATAAGGATATATAGGAATTGAACCTATTAGTTTCTGATCTGCAATCAAAACGTAGAACCGTCTACCATATCCTTTAATATAATATTAAATATATTTAATATTATATTAATTATTTTATCTTGCATACGTAAAGCACCTAGTTGATTATCCTGAGCCACATATGTAGCATATCTATTCCTAAGTTCATTAGTTCATTATTCACTCTCCCCAATTGAAACCACTAACCGATACAGGTGCCTCTAGCTCTGGACATATCTGCTTGATTAATAATCGTACTTATCGGAAAAACACTTTGTAAAGGTAAACTAACAAAAGCGTGTGGTTTAGGTGGACTATTTAAAGCTCATTCTAAGCTATTATAACTTCTATTTAATAATGTTTGTAAACTATCACTATAGAATTGTGGAGTTAATCAAGGATATCTACTTGTAGCTTTACCTTCAACTAACTGTACATAAACTATATATAAGAATAATCATGTAGCCACCACACTTATAATACTACCAAATGAACTTATTAAGTTTCATCCAGCGAAAGCGTCAGGGTAATCACTTATTCTTCTAGGCATTCCTTGTAACCCTAAGAAATGTTGAGGAAAAAATGTTACATTAACCCCTATAAATAGTATTCAGAAATGTACTTTTCCTAACATTCTGTTATAATCTAATCCTAATATTTTAGGAATTCAAAAGTATCATGCACTAAATAATGCAAATACGGCTCCCATACTTAAAACATAATGAAAATGGGCAACAACATAGTAAGTATCGTGGAATGCAATATCAAGTGAAGCGTTAGCTAAAACGACACCCGATAATCCCCCAATTGTAAACATGAATACAAAACCTAAAGCAAATAACATTGAAGGTGTTAATTGTAAAGATCCTCCGTAACATGTCGCTAATCAAGAGAAAATTTTAATTCCGGTAGGTACAGCAATAATTAATGTAGCAGCTGTGAAATAAGCTCTTGTGTCGACATCTAAACCGACAGTGTACATATGATGACTTCAAACAACAAAACCTAATACACCTATAGACATCATGGCATAAACCATCCCTAAATATCCAAACACACTCTTATTAGAGCTAGCTGAGATTGTAGTACTGATTATACCAAAACCAGGTATAATTAATATATAAACTTCTGGATGCTTTTTAATTTAACATATATTTATTTAAATAAATATAATCTTAATATTATATAAGACTAAACAATTTATTAATAAATATTAAAGACTAGGAGTAACGCTCCGCAACTTACTAATAACTGTGCACCAGGTGAAAGAGGACATTTAATTTTTATAGGTTAATAGATATCCCCATATAAACTAATATAGGAAAACAAGAATAAGTAGATATAAATTACTTCTTAACTCTAGAGTTATATCATTTAAACCTTTTTTATTATTTGTAACTTATTCATAATTCCACTCGTTTACCTTGCTACACACCTATTGAGTTAACAAACGTCCACGATCTTCTTCGTGAAAATCTAAAACCTGTCTACCCTCATTTTTAGCTTTATTAGCTTTTTTTGTTATAAAGTTTTTTTCTTCGGTTGTAAAATTAGATTCCTCATCTATTGTAAAGACATTTTGTATACCAAAATTTTTTTTATACATATCATGTCTTCTATCATTAATTTTCTTTAAAATAGAATTACGAAGTTGATCTTGGTCGTCATCTTGATCACCTTGCGGAGCTACTATAGGTTGAGCATTTCCTTGTGGCTCCTTAAAAGCCAAAAGAGAGAGACCATTTGGCCCTCCACTTCCTTGACTTCCTTGTGTCCCATCACCTATATTATTCATTTTTAATATATAGTCTTCACTATCTAAATTAAAATCATACGAATAATTGTACAAAAATAATAATAGAAAGTCAAAATTAGTTAAATCAATACCTAGTATAAAAAAAAACCATAAACTGAATATCAGAAAATAACTAGATATGAGAATTTTAATATAAAAATTATCTTAGAACTAGAATTAGAAAAACTATATATTAGATAACCTGTAAGTAAAATAGGCACAACAAAGAATAAATCTTCAATACTTAAAATAATAAAAGTTAGTGAAATAATACCTAAAAAAAGTTTAAATAAAATACTGTTAATTAATGTTTTTTTTTATAATAAATAAGTTGTATATTAATGATAATGAAGTTAAAGTCAATAAAATAAATATTACCCATATAACTAATATATTATGCATCTATTTAATAAATTAAATATAAAGACAGCATTACTATCTTATTTTATAAATAAAATAAATATGTATTAACACAATATTACTATTGTGATTGGACTATGTCTTTATCCTTTATAAAAAGATATATCGCGTATAGTCTCTGAAGATCCTACTAAAATATAACAATAGATTAGAGTTTCCTGCAAATTGTCCTATAATGTAGGATGTTCTTGCAAACAGCGATATTATTTTATTATAAAATACGTTTTAGTAAACAGCGACAATATTATATTATATAATATCTTAATAACTAAGCATATTTTACCTATAAAAATGTAGCCAAGACTAAACGAAAAATATATAAAATACGGCCATCCTTATTAGTTTAACCGAAAAATCAGAAAAGATGTTGATATAAAATAGGATCACCACCTCCTGCTGCTTCAAAGAATGATGTATTAAAATTTCTATCAGTTAAAACCATAGTAATTGCTCCTGCCAAAACAGGTAGTGATAATAATAATAATACAGCTGTAACAACTACAGCTCACCCAAATAAAGCTAATTTGTGTAATTTTATACCAGGACTTCTCATATTAAGTATAGTAGTTATAAAGTTAATAGCACCTAATAAACTACTTATACCAGATAAATGTAAAGCAAATATGGCTAAATCAACACTAGGTCCACTGTGACTTTGTACTCCACTTAAAGGAGGATAACAATTGTGTTGGCAACCTCATTTTAGGTTTTTTATAATTGAAATTAATAAAATAACCTGTAAAAATTATCGTTACACGCAGTAAATCTCTTTACTGTTCGGACTATACCTTCATCTTAATAATATAGAAACTAGTATAGTTATATTATTTCTAATAAATTTTTTCGTAATTTTCTTACCATATCTCTTATATTTAACAATTTATAATAATCACCTTTATTTTTAGTATAAGATCTAGCTCATATTCTATACTCTAAAGATTTCATTCCTTTCATTGTATTTTTAAAGAAAAATATGATATTTTCGATTGCTCTCGAATTGGTAGTGTCTAAGATAAAGTAATTATGTAATTCTTTAAATCTTACTGGATTTTTTATGTGTAACATAGTAGCTATTGACTCTAAGACAACTTTATCTAATTTTTGTGTTAACCCAAAACCATGCACTATTCTATTTGAGCTTTTATTAGTTAAATAAAAACTACCTTCTGCTTCAATAAAGCCAACTAACCAACTTCTAGTCATAACCTTGTTAATAGAATCTATATTAGTCAAAGGTAAGTTTGCATCGTTTCAAGCAGGAGATAAATAATCTTTATTAGGTGTAGAATTTTTAAGAACTAAAAGTTCTATATTTTTCTCTTCTTTAGTCTTAGTAATATTATTTAAAATTAATAATGCTTTTTTTAATTTCATATAATCATAATATTTAGTAGTTAAAAGAGGATATTTATCGAAAATAGGTATTAAAACTGTTTCTATAACCTTTCTATCTCTAATAAAATATTGTGCTTTTGTACCATCTTTTGTAATAGAACCCACTCCTAATTGTTTTTTTATATAATTTAAAATTCTTAGATTATATGCAGATTGAGTTAATTTATATCCTAAAGTTCATTTACTAGATGAGCCAACTCCTTGTTGTGAAATATGAAAGTTACCATCTCCATCTGTAAAACCTACTAATCATGGTTCAAACAAAACTTGGTTTGAAGGCTTATTATTAAGATGTTCTTCGTTAAGTCTCTGATGACTAGTAAATAAACGTTTATTTACTCTACAGGCGTATTGTCTCCATGACACACACATTTTTACATACGTACTATTTAAAATAGTATTAATTTTAACTAAACATGAGTAGTGTATTACGTGTAATATACTAAAAAAATTAGCACTTACTAGAAGAGGTTCACGCATCGAGAAGAATTTACTTTTTTTTATGTTACCATAAAATAACTCCCTAATTCCTTTAAGAGTTCAACCAGTTCCTGCTCCATTTTCTATACCACTAGCAAATAAAAATAATAATAAACTAGGTGGTAATAGTCAGAAACTTATGTTATTTAGTCTTGGGAATGCCATATCTGGACCCCCTACTAATAATGGTAATAAAAAATTACCAAATCCTCCTATTAAAGCAGGCATAACCATAAAAAATATCATTAGAATAGCGTGAGCTGTTATAATACTATTATATAATTGGTTGTCTGCTATATATTGAACCCCAGGTCCACTTAATTCTAATCTTATAAGAACAGAAAAAGCTGTACCTAGTAATCCGGAGAATAATGCAAAAATCAGATATAGAGTACCTATATCTTTAGCGTTTGAAGATAAAAATCACCTCTCAGTTCATAAAGATATATTTGTCTTTAAAGAAATATTCTTTTTATCCTTTATCTCAGGTTGCTGACCTGTTATATTTCGATCGTTTAAAATAAAAGTAGACTGATGATGGGAAGCAGGCAATCATTGTATCTACTACACTAAGCTTTTTGAATTATATAGTTTATAATCAGCCACAGGTAGTTATATTATTTAAAGAAAACACCATTAATAAAATTACTATAAATAATAACATTATTAACAGGACCAAAATAGATTAACTATTCAGGATTTACTAATTAAGAGTTTATTTAAATAACATATTTATATAATATAAATATGTTATTTTATACTAATATTAGGAAAACAAACAAAAAAAAAATTTTTTTTTTTTATTAAAATTAAAAAAGGAATATAACTAAGTATATTATGGAAATAAAATATATATTATTATATAAAAATAATATTAATGATAAACAATAATATCATTAATTATAAATTATTTATTCAAACAATAATTATAAATTTCCAATTAAATTTTTGTTAAAGTATATATTAACAATTTCTAATACTATAAATTTTATTTAAAAAACTTAGAGTATTTATAATTAAATTACCTACTGCTAAACAAAAAAAAATTTTTTTTTTCTTTTAGCTATTATACTAATTATTTCTAATTAAATTGTAATTAGCTAACTCTACTAAACTATTTTCAAGTAAACTAATTAAGGGTACTATAATTAAAAAATGAGAAAAGTATATAACAGTACTTATTTGTCCGAATTCTATGAAAGGACTTTCTACATGTTTTGCTCCTAATTGCATTAAAATTAAAAAATTTCCTATAAATATATAGAAAGCTATTTTACTTAAAGGTCTAAATTGTATACCTCTACTTCTACTTAAATCTGTAAATGGCATAGCCAATAACATTAAAATAGCACTAAGCATAGCAATAACTCCTAATAATTTATTAGGTATAGATCTTAATATAGCGTAGAATGGTAAAAGATATCATTCAGGCACTATAGAAGGAGGTGTTTGCATAGGATTAGCCATAACATAGTTATCACTATCTCCTAATACATTAGGCATGAAGAATACAAATACACTTAATAGTATAATAAATATAAATATAGTTATTAGATCTTTAAATAAAAAATAAGGAGCAAATGGTAATCTATCATAATTACCTGAAACACCTAAAGGATTACCTGATCCTGCACTATCATGTAAAGCAATTAAATGCATTAATGCTAGTGCAGCTAGTACAAAAGGTAATACAAAGTGTAATGCAAAAAATCTATTTAAAGTTGCGTTATTAACTGAAAAACCACCTCATATAAATTCAACTATATCTTGACCAACTCAAGGTATAGCACTCATAAGGTTAGTTATAACAGTTGCACCTCATAATGACATTTGTCCATAGGGTAAAACATAACCCAGAAAAGCTGTAACTATCATTAATATAAAGATAACTGTACCTATGGTTCATACTAATGTCCTAGGAGCTCTATAAGATCCATAATATAAACCTCTACCTATGTGTAGATAAACTATAAAAAAGAAAGCTGAAGCTGTATTACTGTGTAAATAACGTATTAATCATCCGTTATTTACATCACGCATAATATGCTCAACTGAATTAAAGGCTTCTAATACGCTAGGGTTGTAATGCATAGCTAAAGTTACACCCGTAACTATTTGTATAATTAAACATACAGCTAATAAAGAACCAAAATTTCATAAATAACTTATATTACTTGGTTGTGGTGAATCTATTACATAGGAATTAACCATTTTTAATAAAGGATGACTTTTAAAGATTCTCATTTTTTTTTTAGTTTTTTATTCTTGTTTTTTTTTTTCTAGAAGTTTAGATATATTTAAGCAATTATATTTTGCATGTTTTCTAGTAGTTTGTTAAACTATATAAATATTAAAGAAACAATATATATATATATGTGTTTTATCTTATATATGACTATAAAAAGTATAATAAAATAATTACTATTCGATAGTAATTATAGCCTTTTATTAAATACTAATATAAAAAATAAAAATTATATTTAATATGCTATTTATATAATACCAAATAAGCTTGTTTATTTTTTATATATTTATTAAATATAAAAGTTTATTTTTTTTTTTATTCTTATTTAAGACTTGAACTTAAATCAAAATATTAAGTATATTCTGCTCTACCATTGAGCTAATAAGAGTTATATTTTATTTTACAAATAATGTAAAATAAAATAAATTTAAATTGGGTATAATAAAATCATTATAAAATAAAAATTATAGTCAAATTAAGCAATAAAAGAAAAAAAAACCATCCTAAAAGCAAATAACCCTCTAGCTTATAAATGTAAAACATATTATTTTTTGATCTATAATCAAAACGTAGAACCGTATATGCATTAAAAAAAAAAAATAATATATATTTATATATCTTATTTTATATAGCTATTTTTACATATTATTTATTACTAGTTTCATCACTTCTAAAAGATTTACTTTTAACCAAACTTTCTTGAGGTGTATAATAAGGGTTTCTTTTTATAGAGGAGCTAGCATTGGTTTCTTTTTTAATACTATTTAATGCCTCTTTAAGTTTATTCTGATTATCTTTAATATGACTATCTAAAGATTTTATATTAAAATCATCTATATCTTTAAAAATGTTAGCCGCAAAATGGTCATCAGACGGGTCTTTATAAAAAGCCTTTCTGGCATTTCTAGCTTGAATTAATTCCCTTTGATAATAGCAATAAATCTAGTATAAAAGATGATATTGACTATTATCCTCTGTACTATCTTCTCCACCTGTACTAGCATCTGAATTAGTATTACTTTCCATGTGCATATTAGAATACAGTTTATAGGACTTTATTTTTTTACTAGTTAACAAACCTGTAGTTTCATCTATAACAGGTAATTTAAACAGTAAATATAGTTCTTAAAAAAAACTTATAAATACACCTCTTATCGCATAAGTGATAACACCTCAATTTATATTACCTAAAATATCAGAAACATCTATGTGTAATTTTCCATAGTATAGATATCTTGCTAAAGCCAAAGTAACTACAGAAAGAAGACCTGCCAAAATTTTAGGTAAAGTTAAGTTTTTACGTAAGTTAACTAAAAAATTATGAAACAGCCTACTTTGTAAAGGTAAAGAAACAAATTTGGAAGGTATAGACTTAATTTTATTATTTACTGTTAAAACTGAAATAAGAGCTAACATAAATAATAAAAGTAGACTATTATCAATTAAAGCTAAATAAGGTATTAATATATATAATATAAATCCTATTAAGATATATAAGGCATAACTTGTAATAACACCTGTATCCAAACTAGAAATATTTCTACTTAAAGCAATTAAACCTTTTTCTAAACCATAAGGTCCTAATAACTCTACACTTCCTTTATCTATAACTTTAGTAGTTTGACCTCCTAATTTTAGAACAAGACCAGTAATGTATTTATTATAAAAAAGTTCAATTAAAAAACGTTGATTAAAAAATCCGAATACATTATAACCTAATCTAGTAAATTTAAATATAATAAGTACTTTAGGTATAAACTCAGATAAAACTATAGCTATTACACTTAAAGAAACTGTAAAAAATAAAGGTAATAATTTAAATAAAGTAGGTACAGCAAATTCAGTATCTAACATTATTTCATGTGTTGGATGTATAAATATACTATTATCTGCAAAAAACCCTGAACCTAAACCTATAAATATATCTTTAGCTATATAACCAAAGAATATAGAGAAGATAGCTAATATAATTAAAGGTAAACTCATAAAAATATCCCCTTCATGTGCATGTTTGTAATTAACAATAGGCCCATTAGGATTAGTTAAAAAAGTTAAGTATAAAACTTTAACAGAATATAAAGTAGTAAACATAGCACCAATTGTTGCTATAAAGTAGACTACTGTACCTCCAAAATAAAATTGTCCATAAGAAGATTCTAATATAAAATCTTTACTGTAAAACCCAGTCATAAAAGGAAAAGCTACTAAACTAAGACTTGCTATTAACATAACAGAGTATGTTAAAGGTAAGAATGGTCTTAAACCACCATACTTTCTAAAGTCTTGATTATCCGATACAGCATGAATAACAGCACCTGCACCTAAAAACAACAACCCTTTATAAAAGGCATGATTAACTAAATGAAACAAAGCTATATTATATGAAGATAATCCAACTGCTATAACCATCATCCCTAATTGACTCATAGTAGAATAAGCAATAACTTTTTTTATATCTTGTTGGAATAGACCTATAAGACTACTGAAAACAGTAGTTATAGCTCCTAATCATAAACATAGTATTAATACAGTTGAGCTATATTCTATTAAAGGACTTGTACGCATTAGTAAATACACACCCGCAGTTACCATAGTAGCTGCGTGTATTAAAGCACTAACAGGTGTAGGACCTTCCATAGCCATTGGTAATCAAACATGTAACCCTACTTGAGAACTTTTAGCCATAGCACCTATTAATAAACATATACCTATAATTGTAACTATATTTTCATTAACAAAAGGTGCCAATGAGAAAACTGTACTATAATCGATGTTCCCAAATGATCATAGGATAGCAAACATACCAATAGTTAAAAAACAATCACCCACTCTATTAGTTAAAAAAGCTGACATAGAACTTTGATTTGCTGCAATTCTAGTAAATCAGAAACTTACTAGAAGATATGAACAAATTCCTACACCTTCTCAACCAACAAACATTAATAAAAAATTATTAGCTGTAACAAGTATAATCATCATAAAGGTGAATAAGCTTAAATAGCTAAAAAACCTTTGATTATGCGGATCATGACCCATATATCCTATAGAGTATATATGTACTAAAGAACTAACTATTAAAACAGGTATCAACATAGAGACTGTTAAACTATCAAAATGGAAACCTCATAAAACATTAAGAGATTCACTATCTATTCATCTAAAAAGGTTTATTGATACTGGTATGTTATTTAAACCTATCTCAAAAAAAGCAACAATAGCTAATAAAGTTGTTACAATTACACTTGTACATGTAATTAATTGTGCACCACTAACACCGACTTTTCGACCAAAAAACCCGGACGCTATTGATCCTAATAATGGTAAAGTAATTATAGCTAAATACATTATTTATATTCTATTGCGATACTTCCTCTTAATCTATAGAAGGCTACTAGAATACCTAAACCAATTGCAGATTCTGCACCAGCTATTGCTATTATATATATAGAATATGTTTGGCCTAATATATCATCAAAGCTAAATGAACTTATCAGTATTAAGAAAGTGATAGCCAATAACATTATCTCAATTGAAATAAGCATTAATATTATATTTTTTCTGTTTAAAACGAAACCTAGAATTCCGATTAAAAAAAGTATTAAGGATAAATTCATTGTATATATTTGTAAATTAATTATTTTTATATGAAACTTGAACAAGATATTTATTAATAAAATATTGTTAGTATTTTTATAATAAATTTTTAAACCTACAATAAATAATAAGTGAAACATAGAGTAAGATAAAAAACCTATAAATAATAACATAACATACCTAGTATTATCTATAAACCCTAAATAAGCACATTAAAATGAAAAATAAGCACTATAAATAAACTCCAGCTTAAATAATACATAGAAAAGTATTTTCTATATAAATAGCTTATCAAAGTGTGAGGAGTTTATACGTTACTTTTCTTATTTGTAAAGAATTTTTATAAGATAAAAATAAAGGAACAAATCCAAGTAACACTAACGTTGAAAACATAAAGTACTAATTCTAACATTATTGCTCTTCTAATCAAAACAAAAACTTTTCTATACTTACTGATTCTATAACTATAGGCATAGAACTATGTAAAATACCACATATTTCTGAACATTGTCCATAAAAGGTTCCTTCTCTATTAATAAGCACAGAAACTTGGTTTAATCTACCTGGGTATGCATCACATTTAATACCTAAAGCAGGACAAGCAAAAGAATGAATAACATCTGCCGCTGTAACAATAAATCTAACATGTGTTAATTCTGGAAGGATAACTCTATTATCTACTTCTAGCATTCTTAGTCCTCCATCCTCTAAGTCAGATTCTGGTACTAAATATGAATCAAATTCTATAAATTCCTCATCAGTATTTAAAAAGTCTGGATATTGGTAACTTCAATATCATTGGTGACCTTCTGCTAATACAGACATAGCAGGATCACTAACCTCATCCATTAAATATAATAATTTGAATGAAGGAAAAGCTATTAATATTAATATTAAAGCGGGAGTTATTGTTCATATTAATTCTATTAATGTTCCGTGATTTAAATATTTATGTGAAATTGGTGATTTAACATTAGTATAGTTTCTAACTATTGAAATCATTATTCAACCCACACCAAATAAAATTATAACTAAATAAAACATAATATTATCATGTAACTCTACTAATCCTTCCATTTGAGGTGTAGCACTGTCCTGAAAATAAAGACCTCAAGGTCTCGGAGTATCACAACTACTAAAAAAAGTATTATAAAAGATATTTAACATTATAATATATATTATTTTTTTTTTATTTTAAACTATATTTTTTATAGTTTAAAATAAAAACCTATGAACAGCTTATAATATAATATATTATAACTTTATAATATTATAAAGATTTATTAATTATAAAAAAAATTTAGGTAAAACTTTATGAAGTTCTACATAACTAAACCAGAAAAAAAGTCTATTTAAGGTATAGTATTTAAGACATTATTAACTATTAAGTCAGTTAAGAAATTACACAACTTTTTCACAACCATCTTTTATTAAATAATCAATAACAATTCAGTTCATTTATTTCTCAATTCAATTTGTTTAGCCACTATCTATTATTCAAAAGCAACAGATTTTATGGCTAAAACTAACGAAGGAAAAATCTTGATACATACGTTATAGTACTTGCATTTTTATTATCTAAAACAAAGGTTTGTCTACTATCTATTTTCAAAGCATTTTTACCTAATTCAAATGCAAATCCTAATGTTAAAGCTAAAAAGAATATTAACATTATTACTAATCCATATATTCCATTTATATAAGCACTAACCACATAAGGATAAACTAAAAGAATTTCTAAATCAAATAATAAGAAAAGAAGTGCAAAAATAAAAAAAGAAATACTAAATTGTGTTCTATTTTGACCTAAAAAAGAATGGAAACCACATTCAAAGGCACTATCTTTTTCCTGATAAGGGTTGTGTGGAGCAAATATTAAATTAACTGCTAACAATATAACAGCTAATAAGGGTATAAAAACAAAGAAAAATGTTGTACTTGTCATTTATGTATTAAATAATATTAAGGCTAAAATATTAGACATACTTAACCATTCTTGGGGTATAAATATAAATAACAATATTACCAATGTTAATATAGATATAGTAATTGTTAAAGAACTAGATAGAACAATATTATCTAATTTAAAAGTTAATTTTTCTATCCTATTGTTTTTAATAATATTACCATGTAAAACAATATTTTCTAACTCAGGATTAATTTTATAATCAGATTTATCAAAAAAAACTTGTCTTATTATGTTTAGATAATAAACTGCGCTAATAACACTAGTTAATATGGCTATTAAAGTTAAAAAAACATATCCACTATCTAGCGCCGCACTTAAAACCATCTGTTTAGCAAAAAAACCTATTAAAGGTGGTATACCTACAAATGAAAAGATTGTAATAGTTAAACTTAAAGCTAATATAGGATTTACGTAAAAATAACCTTTCATTTGACTAACCAATTGTATAGGCGAATTATTTTTATCTGTTAATTGTTTATATTCTTCATTATTATTAATGTAGTAATAAAGAGAAAATCCTATACTAATAAGTATAATGAAAGCATTAAGATTACTAATAGAATACTGCATTAAATAAAAAATAAAAGCTTGAGTTGATTCTATACTATTTATACTTAAAGCTAGTAAAATAAAACCTACATGTGATATTGTACTATAAGCAAATAATCTTTTTATTCTGAATTGAGTTAAACCTACAATTGTTCCTATTAAAAGTGAAAATAAAGAACTAATTAATAAACTTGAAGTTCAATTGAATTGGAAAGAAAATAAAGAATTACTTGTATAATGTACTAATTCTAAAAAAAATATAAATATAGAAATCTTAGCTACTATAGCTACAAATGTTGTTACTATTGTAGGTATAGCGTCATAAACATCTGGAGATCAAAAATGAAAAGGAGCAGCACTAACCTTAAATAAGAAACCTACACTTAATATAAGTAAAGAAAAGTTTATATAGTGAGATTTATATCAATATAAAATATTATTACTATTCTCATTTGCTATATCGCTTAAGCTAGTAATTACATATATACCATCTAAATTAGTTGTACCTGAATTAGCATATAGTAAACTAGTACCTAACAATATAAAACAAGAGCTTAAACCACCTAATAAAAAATAAGTAAGTCCACCTGAAGTAGCTAACTCTGAATTTCTATACAGTGTACTAAGTAAATATAATCCATAACTTTGTAATTCTATTGATAAAAAAATAGAAACTAAATCACTAGTAGAAACTAAAAATATAGCCCCAGTAATAATAAATAATAGAATAAGAGGATATTCTATTATCATAAACTGTTCTCCCATTTTATTTATTATTTTTGTTCTATAATATAAAAAATTATATAAAAATAATTTGTTAATGGAAGAATATTCCTTTATTCAAACTTTTCTAGGATAAAAAGCAGTTAGTTGTAATATAACTCCACTAATTAGTATTATAAATATTTGAAATGTTTGTGTAGTACTTGTAGAATGAAATAGACCTCCATATAGACCTATACCTGTGTCTATATATGTAATATATAAAGTAGTTATAGCAAGTATAGAACAATATATTAATACTATTATGGCTACTCTACTAAATAATATAGATTTATCTCGTCTTAATGTGACGGCGTTAGACAATAAAAAAAATAGAATTGAAAAAATTAAAATAAAATAATAAAAGATTCGAACTTTTATTTACATTTAATTAAAAATGTGCGTTTACCTATTAACTTAATTATTTTTAATACATAATAAATTAATGTATTACAATTAATTAAGGGCACTGAGAAAGAATTATAATAAATGTCTAAAAAAAAAGGCACTATGAAAGAATGCTCAGAATATAGCTAAAAAGAATAATCCTTCCGATACTATAAATAAAGCAACACCCATGTTTAATATTATCTACTGATAATATATAGTTACGTAGATATATACCTTCACATATAAAACCAGGTCATAAGGAAATCATAAACTACATAGATTATAAAAACTAACTTTTATTAAATAATTTAAGTTAATTTTAAAATTAATTAATTATACATTACTGTAATAATATAATGTATTTACATTAGAAAAAGTAATTTTAAAAACTTTACATGTACCAATGTTGTGGCCATTAATTGAATCACGAGTTAATTGATTCATAGAATTTATAATAGTAGTAAAATTTTATAAAATTTTTGTATAATGTTCTATATAACTATAATCTGTCGTAACTAGCACTTTGTATATAACGACATTCTGTAAATATACTATTTAAATTATCAATATAAGAATTGAGATCATTTATTAAACTAGCTGATAAAGTTTGTAAATTTAAGATTTCATTTATTTCGATTTGTTTATTTCTAATCATGAAGTAAGATTGTAAAGTTATTAAACCTATAGACACCCATGTTACTAAAGAATGTTTATAGTAGGTAGCTACAAAAGCAGTAGCTAGATAGAGTTAATATTCCTTTTATTAGTTTCTAAAAAAACCATATAAAAAGAATGAGCTTGAAAATTCTTTCTTGTTATGTTTAACATCTTGTATATTGTTTAAGTTTTTAAATAAAATAAACTTTATAATATTATATTTTGATCGTAAAGACATAATACTACTTATGTAGATAGTTATATCTAGATTAAATTAATAATAAGGAATAGGTGACTTGAACACCTAGCCTACCGTGTGTAAAACGGTTGCTCTACCATTAAGCTAATCCCTTTTAAAGTTTTTTGTATTTTTAAATTTATATTAAATATTTTTTAAAATATAAGCATGTGACTATACATAATAAATTAATATCTGTAAAAACTTAACCTATTTACATATAGTCAAAAAAAATTTTTTTTTTCAACCTAAAAAAGTCTACCTATTTTAAATAAAAGGTACTAAAATTATAACTATAAAACTAATAGACTAAAAAGCCGGGAGAGAAATTTGAATTCTCATTATTAATGCATGAAATTAAAGTTTTAACCAATTAAACTATCCTGGCTTAAATTAATATCATCCCTTTTAAACTTTTTTTTATTATGGGAGGATACCCTGATTTGAACAGGGAACATATTGTGCCACATACAATTGTTCTACCATTGAACTACATCCACCTAAAAAAAATAAAGATCTAAAAAAAAAAGTAGAGTCTAAATTATGTTGGAGTGATTCGAACACCCATGGGTAAATACCAAAAATTTATGACTTACCTATTAGTCTACAACATATAAATAAATATAAAATTAGTTATAAAATAAATATAGCTTAAGGTAAATCCGACTTGAACGGATAAAATTAAAAAAAAATCAAATAGTCCTAAGCTATTCATGTCTACCAATTCCATCACTACCTTTTAATTTAAAAATTAAGAATTGTTCGAGATAAGATTTGAACTTACAACCTAAACATCTTCAGAGTTCCGCTCTACCAGGTTGAGCTTCTCGAACTAAAATCTAATTTTTTCTCCTACACCAATAGTTGGAGACATCCAGATTTGAACTGGAAATGACGATATGCAAAATCGCAATTTTACCAAATTAAATTATATCCCCTTTTATTATATTAATTTATAATAATTGACATTAATCTAAATATTACATATAAAAATAATACTTTTTTCATATAGTTTACCTGATTTTATATAACAAGAAATAGTGCTATATGACATGTTAAACCAAACTACCAATTTAATACTATGTTTCCCCCTCTTAATTAATGCTAATTATCCGAAAAACGACTTGAACGTTCACGATATTATATCAATAAATCTTAAGATTATCCTGTCTACCAGTTCCAGCACTCGGATGTAAAAATAAACATATAATTAAATAAGGCCAGAGTGAGTTGAACACTCATCTCAGCTGTCATGAGCAGCTTGCTTTACCAATTAAGCTATAACCTTTATAAAATCTATTATGTGTGCGGACAAAGGATTTGCACCTCTATATCTTGGTCATGAGCCAATTATGTTACTATTACATCAATCCGCAAATTTTTTAGCCTCAGAGGGAATCGAACCCTCGCATATAATAGTGAAAATATTACGTCTTAACCACTTGACTATAAGGCCTTTATTTCCTTATAGAAGCCCGGTGCAAGTATCGCACTTGCTTCAACTGGTTACAAAACAGCTACATTACTTTTATGCTAACCAGGCTAAACACATAGCTAAAAAAAGTAAAAAAAATTTTTTTACCTTAATTTTAAGCTAATCAGATTAAGTATATAGCCATTAAACTATATATATATTTATGTAGGATATCAATTATATTTAGTTATATATCAAATTAGTACTTTATGCCTAAAAACATTTAAATTCTTTCAGCTAAAGCCTATTAATTGTATTCTAAGGTAAAACCTTATAGGTAAATTAGATATAAAGGAATTTTAATCTTTTATACCTTATAGCAAAGGGACCCTTTTTTGCTAATTTAAATAAAATTACTTTTACTTAAGCTTTATTATAATAAAAATTAAATACAAAACCGTAGTGTTAAACTACGTATATTTAAGAATATCTTAAAGTAAGTTTCGTGTCTAGATGCTTTCAGCACTTATCTTTAACTAACATAGCGTTCCTGCCGTGCCTATGCTATAAATCTACTTAAGTGAAAGTAGCATCCCTGTCTAAAAATCCATAAATAGATTATTTACAGTTTATAGACTTAAATTAATATCGGGCACATAAACAACAGGTAAACCAGAGGTTAATATACCCAGCTCCTTTCGTACGAGGGGGCTATCCTTATTTTATTCTAATTCCCTCTAGAAGATAGAAACCATACTGTCTTACGACGTATTTAACCCAGCTCGTGTAACTTATTAATCGACGAACAGTCGAACCCTTCATAGTTCCTGCATCCATGTGGATAAGTTAAGCCGACATCGAGGTGCCAAACTGCGTCCTATATTTGTACTCCCTGACGAAATTAGCCTGTTCAACTATGTTAGCATAAAGACTATTATTCTTTATTTCCATTTTTCACAAAATGGTTCAGACTATTTCTTCATTCTTTTTTTTTTTTACAACAACGCGAAATATAAGAAAAGGAACTATTTATACTTAATTACTTACTACTTACTCAACCTTTAACACCAAAAGCTCCAATACGATTACTACCACTTAAGAAAGAATATTGTACATTAGATTGAACATTACCTCTTAAAATTACAGCAGATAATCCTCCAAAAGAAGATTCAACATTTTTTAAACCACCTTTATATCTCATTTTATATACAGATCTTGAGGCAGTAAATCGTCTTGTTAACCTTCCTTTAGCTTCTACTCTAACTCCAAATAATTTATTGTGTTTTAAAGTTTTAAGTATATAATTCTTTAAAGAAACAGATCATTTAACAGTAGATATTCTTTTATTTTGCACTATTTTTAACTTATCTTTAGAAGGAAAAAATTTTAATAATAATCCATATAAATTATCTACATTAATGGTTTTGTCTTCTAACATAGAATTAATATATGTATTTCTTATTTTATTTATTAAAAAATCATTTTTATTAGGTTTACTTTTTTTTTCACTTATTCTACTAAAAATAGGTAATTTTACTTTACTTAAAGATGACCTTAAAACTCTAAACAATCTATTATTTCTGTTTTTTAATTTTGAAGTCACAATTTGTGTAAAAATGTCACTATTTAAATGCATTTTATTTAAACTAACTACATTAAATTGTACTCTTTTTTTATACATACTTGTAACAAATTCTTTTAAATATTGTAAAAAAGGTAATTCAAATTTAGCTTTATTAATTCTAAGTAAATATCTGAATTTTAAATACTTACTTATATAAATTTTTATAGCTTTATTCAAAAAAGAACTAAACTCTGGGTATTTAAGAGCATAAAAAGAATTAGCCTTGTTTTTAAATATTAAAAGTTTTTCTTGTTCATTTATAACATTTAAATAGACTAACTTACTTAAATGGTATAAATATTGAACTATTACTCTATAAAAAAAATTAACTTTATTTACAAGAAGTGATACATGAGAAAAGTATATATCATAATGATCAGGTACTGTAAGAAATTCTTTGTAAGTAAAAGGTCTATTATATTTAATAATTTCTTTACCTTCTTTATCTAAAAGTATTTGTTTTTTTTTTAACTTAACTTTAGGTAAAAATAACTTAAAATATTGCTCTTTATATACTCTATTTAAATATAATTTTTCTGTATTATAAATAAATAAAGTAATAATTGCTTTATTATTAGTATGTTTAACATTACCTCGACCTACAAATACTTTTACAGGTGATAAACGATTATATTTAATTCTACGTTTGGTTTTTCGTTTAGTTAATAATTGTTTATCTTTAAGGTGCATATTAGAATAGCTTTTGAATAAATTCAATAGATTCTTATCTAATGCTGGTAATAACTTTATTTGGTTTTTATTAAAAGTATATATACTATTGTATCATTCTTGGGCCGCAGGTGGATAGTGTTTCATTTTACCTGTATCACTATCTATATAAATTAATTTTTTTAAATTTTCTTTGTTTTTTTTTTTATTAAATATATTTGGTGTTTTAAAATCTAAATTTTTAAGTGAGTTTTTAAACATATATAATCTATATTTCATCATTTATTTGTTTAATTTTTTTTAGGTATTGTTCTTGTAAAAAAGATTTTTAAAGTCTTTAAGGTATATTGTATTTAATAAAAAAAAAATGTTGGGTGTCCTTCGAGGGAGTATTGTTAGCATAACTCACCCCCTAGTCGTTGAACGGTTTTACTTTATATTCTAATATATTAATATATTTATTACATAATATAGTTTTACTTAATAAATATTACAATAATTAGACATAATGCTCAAGTAAATTTCGCTTCAAGTTAACTTTATAAGTCATTCTTGAAATTAACCCAATTAAGTACCAATAGATTTATACCATTAATGGTAATAAAACATCGGAGGACTAACATCCCTAGCGTAGCTTTTTCAAAAATCCAAGACCTTTCCTTTCTGCATCTTGTGATCATATGCCCCGCTTACGCGACTGATAGACGTGTAAGTCAAACAGTAAAGCAAGATTAAGCCATTAAACTTGACAAGTAATAAACATAATTATATTATTAGTAAATATTAAAAACTATGTTTAAACAATAAACAACCTAATAATATAACTAAAAACATTAGAATTTAGATTTTTCTGTTTCTCTTTGATCTATTATAGCTTCTTTAGAAGCTTATTAATATTATCCTTTTTTTTAGGTTATCATTGTCTTAACTAAATTATTATTTTCAATTAATGTTTTAATTACATCTATTTTCCATATAGTTAAAATCTTACTTGTATAAAAATTATTATTTCTAACTCAATAGATATATAGCTGGATTAATTATAGCAAATGCTATACCAAATAACAAACTAAAAATTAAAAAATATACCAAAATTTGTATATTTGATTACCACAATTAAATTATGATAGCTTTACATAATTAACTTTGGATACACCCAGGTACTTTTTATGGGATCTGTGCCCCGCATAAACTGCCTCCTAGCAATTGTCCCTTCTACAGAAGGTAAATCATTATACCAACAATATATTAAAAATATTTTGGTTATATGACGTAGACTGGGTCTACCAATATGACAAACAAAATAAAGGTGTTTCAATTACGTACGTAGTTTAAAAGCTAGCACTACCTTATACACTAAAATTCGTTATATCATATTCAATAACTAGCAACAGTAAAGCTGCATAGGGTCTTCTCGTCTAACTAGAGGTAAACTGTATCTGCACAGTTATTCCAATTTCACTGAGCCAATCATTGAGACAGCTGTTGTATCGTTAAATCATTCATGCAAGACCGCATTTAACGGCCAAGGTATTCCGCTACCTTAGGACCCTCATAGGTAAGGCCGCCATTGATCGGGGTTTCCTTCAAAACCAAACTTATATTAGTCAGTTTAGTAAATTCGTTAACCAGCCGACATCGGGCAGAAATCACACTCAATACTTTGATTTATTATCTTATTGCAGAGTGCTTTGTTTTAATTAAACAGTCGTACAACACTATTCCATGCTTCCTATTCTTTACCTGATATTAAACAGGAGGAATGGCTCTCCTTATCCCGAAGTTACGGTAGCTAGTTTGCCGAGTTCCTTAATGATTGTTCACTCAAACGCCTTCGTATTCTCTACTAGCTTACTTGTGGTAGTTTCTAGGTACGGTTTTTTAATCCTTTATTACTCTTCATCTTTTCAGTTTATTGTAGTAATTCGTTCTTCTAGGTATAACTTATTTAATTCGTATATTGTTACTCATCTGTTTAGTTTATTATAACTCTAACTAGTTAATAGTAGTACCCTAAAAACCAAGAAGTGATACAGTATTATCTCATCTTTTGAGTTTGTTGAATAATAAATGTACCAAAGATTGTTAATGTTTTTCCAGAACCCTCTTCACTTTATTATCTAGAAATTTCATCTATTTAGTTTATTAAAAAAAGATAAGGTATTGTCTTTACAGAGCAAAAAAGAAGGTTGTAACTATAAAACAAAGATTTTCTCATCGTTTAATCCTTTAGGTTGATAAACTTAGAGGCCGTTACTTTATAAAATCCATAAGCTTTAGGCGAGGGTATATTCCCTTTTTCGTTACTCATGTCAGCATTCTCACTTGGGTTATCATATTTATTCTTAAAAAGAATAAGTCGAAGATTTACCCAACGTTCCGCTACCCCACCAGATATAATAATATAAATTATTAGTAAATATGGACAATGTGTCGGTATATTGTTTAGATCCGTTAAATTTTCGGCGCAACTATCAATGCAAATTATATTATGCTAAACTAGTGCTCTGTTACGAGATCTTCAAAAAGTGGCCGCTTCTAAGCCTATTTCCTAGTCGTATTAGATAGTAACTTCCTTAATTTCACTTAACATTAATTTTGGAACCTTAACTATTGTTCTGGGCTGTTTCCCTTTAGACATACAACCTTATCGTACTATGTCCGATTATTCAAGATTCATCATAACAATTCCGAGTGCGAATACTCACCGATAAAACCTTCACGGTTGCCCGATATATGCAAAATAATTTATTATTTGTTTTTACACATCTTAATAAATAAAAGTTGCCTGAGATCACAGTTCTGTACCTGCTATGATGTAACTTAAATTACCTACTTATATAGGTTTCGCAGAAAACCAGCTATCCTAGTCAGTTTTGTCTTTCACTAACTTACCACAGTTCTTCGGATATCTTTACAACGATAACCCGTTCGGGCTTTTATAACCCTGACTGTAGTAAGATCACCAGGCTTCGGGTCTAATTTTAGATACTTTTTCATTATTTCATAATTGGTTTATCTAGGCACATGTATAACACATGCTCGCATCTAACATTAACTCACTGACCCATTATGCAAAAGGTACGCTCTCATTTATTTTTTAAACTTAACTCGAGCTGCTTATAAAACTACTAATTCAAACCTTTCCTTCACAGTACTATACGCTGTCGCTTATATATTATATTTAGCCTTAGAGGAAGGTTCCCCTATGTATTCAAACAGGTTTTACCCGTTTTACTTGTTTATGTATATTAGGATTAATAACTGTAATACTCATCTCTTTAGTTTATTGTATTAAATACTCATCTCTTTAGTTTATTGTAAAGTTATTAATCCTAATATATGCTTAGGCTTTTCTATTTTAATTCACATTAATCATAGAATCTCGTTTGATTTCTTTTCCTATAGTTACTAAGATATTTCAGTTCACTACGTTTATTATTGAATTTCTCTAAGAGTTCATGGCTATCTCAGCTCCCTATACAGTAATTAACATGTTTATAAAGGGAAGTCTGGCTGGACTTAATGCCAAGTTAAATGATTGTTTCTCTTTAATATATAGCTAGGTATCCCTAATAGTTTCTTTACATACTTTCCTATACTAAAAAAATAATAGTATAGAAAAATTTATCTAATATCTAATACAATACTAAGGAATATTACAATATAAATACATAAATATATTTGGATAAAAAGAGAGGAAAATTAATTGTATATTTTTAAGCTAAAAAAAGTCCCTTTAAGGGGCTTTTTTAGCTAGCTATTAGTCCTTTCAAGTTTTTAATGAAAAAAAAGGCACACACTACCATTTAAGAATAGAAGTTATATAAAGATAATCCAAATATAAAAATAATCCAAATATATAGCTTTACCAATTAAACTAATAATAATTTACTATTTAAAGACATAACAATTTACTATTTAAAATCATAACCGCCTTAAATAGTAAGTATATTTCTTTTTTTTGCCTAATATAAAGTCACTATAAAACCAGTAAGCCCCTTATTATAAGATTCATTAATTTGAGCTTCAATAACTATTCTAATAAATAATTAGCCCGTTTTTAAAATAATTAATTATTTTATCATCAATAATTAATTTATGTGATGTCTTAAAATACAAAAAATTATTGTTAAATAAAACCATAAAAGTACCATATAATAAGTTAAGTATATAAACCAATAAGGTTAAGATATAACCATATATAATTTTTATCAATAAAGGATAATAAAAAATAGCTCTTATCCAAGATTCGAACCTGGATCAAGATATTAGAAGTATCTTGCTCTACCATTGAGCTAATAAGAGTTTATATCCTATTTTTAATATATAAAAGAATAATAAAATGATTATTATTAATATATTTTTTTATATTATGTGTATTTATATTATAAAACACTTAGTATTAGCAATACAAAATACGTTATATAAATATCATTATTATTTAGCTTAAAGTAGTATACTTTAAAAAAGGTTATTTATATACTTTTTTGTCTAAATTGCTAATCGATTTACTATTTATTTATATTATAAATTTACTTTTTTTTAGGGTAAACTTTTATATTAAATCTATACTACTGGGTATTATTTCAAAAGCATATGTTAAACAAGGAACTAATATTACAAAAGCTATCACTATTGGTAATAATATAGTTCAACAAAAAGACATTAACTGATCAAAACGTATTCTAGGAAATGAAGCCCTAACTCATATAAATATAAATATCATAATACATGTTTTTAGACCTAAAGATAAACCATATAACAATCCTTCTATTGAAGAACCTGAAAATGTACTTTCACTATGTAAATTATTTATATAATAATCAAAATCCAAATATTGTATTAAAGGAAATAATGATGGGAAATAATCATATAAATAACCACCTAAAAACAATATACTAGTTAATATACATATTAACACTATACTAGCATATTCAGCTAAAAAAAAAAAAACAAAAATAACAGCTGCATGTTCTGTCATAAACCCACTAACAAGTTCCGATTCTGCTTCAGCTAAATCAAAAGGAGCTCTATTAGTTTCCGCTACAGAACCTATAAAGAAAAGAATAAATATAGGAAATAAAGGCACTATTAATCATATAGCTCTCTGACTTTCTATATTAATAGATAAATTTAGACTACCTGTTAACATTACCACAAGTAAAATGGCAGAACTTAAAATTAATTCGTAACTGATTAGTTGTGCAGTACTTCTTAATGAACCTAGGAAAGCATATTTACTATTAGCACTTCAACCAGCTAGAAGTATACCGTATGTAGATAAAGCAGATACGGCTAACAAATAAAGTATACCTAGATTTAAATCATTTAAAGATAAACCAGGCCCAAATGGTATTACTAAATAACCAAACAAAGCAAATATTAATGTAATAACCGGACCAAGAAAAAACAAAGCTAAATTAGCTTGTGTAGGTGAAACATATTCTTTTAATAAAAGTTTTAAAGCATCCGCGAATGCTTGTAAAAGACCATAATAACCTACTATATTTGGACCTAATCTTCTTTGCATACTAGCCATGGTTTTTCTTTCGGCTACGGTTACATAAGCTACAGTTAATAAAACAGGAACAACAATTAAAAGAACTTCAATTACAGATATTAAGGTAAGTAACATTTGTTTTTTATTCTAGGTTAATAAGAGTAAGGCAAAATTATATAAATTATATTAACAATAGAATATAACTATTCAACTACAAAAATCTTTTTAATTATAGTTATATATTTTCTATGTATACTAATTTTTTAATGCTAGGTTATATAATATATACATAGGTTTAAATACATAAATAGTCTAAAACTAAAAGTATAAAATTTAATAAATAAAAATATTTATTATTTAGCTTAAATTGTGTTGTTATTTTTAAAAAACTTTTTTGTTAACATGCATAGGACTTGAACCTATATTAAAACGGCCGAAACGTCTGGTTCTACCATTAAACTAACACGCCTATATACGACACTTAAAAAAAATGCCGTATATACTTTAAATTAATTTATAAAAATAGAAAT
>Ga0302179_10000206_pt1 | contig 45763 bp, 36 predicted proteins | sample I_Palsa_E3_1_FD_198788 | JGI IMG/M metagenome (GOLD analysis project Ga0302179, IMG submission 198788) | Peat permafrost microbial communities from Stordalen Mire near Abisko, Sweden - I_Palsa_E3_1 | ecosystem: Environmental > Terrestrial > Soil > Palsa > Peat permafrost | place: Sweden...
GGAGCGAGGCGATGGATCGGTCGGAGTGGTTGTCATCGGCGAAATTTGAGGCTCGTCCGAGGCGTAGTGGCAGGCCGTGATAATGCGCCAACTCGGCTGCGCCGCCGACGAGGGCGAGAATTATCACAAGAAAAATGAAGACGCGACGCCCGTCATGGTCGTGCTGTGGAGCGATGAGAGCGATGAGAGCGCCGAGGATCAATCCGGTGACGAGGCCGCCGATGTGCGCGGCGTTGTCGGTGGTGCCGATTACCTGCCCGAAAATGAGGTTGTAGATGACAAACATGGCAAGACTGCGCAGCGTGCCGGAGAGTGCGGAGCGCGGCACGGAGAACTCGCCTAACTTGAATGCGGCGATGAGCGCGCCGGCGAGGCCGAAGATGGCTCCGGAGGCTCCGACGCTGGGCGCGCCGGGATGCCACGCCACGCTGGCGAGGCTGGCTCCCACGCCGCAGAGGAGATAGACGGCGGCGTAGGTCCAGCGTCCGTAGAGCGATTCGGAAAGCGCGCCGAGATTCCACAGGCACCACATGTTGAAGGCGATGTGAATGATGCCGCCGTGAACGAAGACGCAGGTCAGCAGCCGCCACCATTCGCCGGAGAGCGTGAGCGGTCCCCAGTTTGCGCCCCAGGCGATGGTCAGTTGGGGCGTGAAGTCCATGACGGTGGAGGAGGCGAGCGCCATGCCGAGGAAGACGGCAGCGTTGATGCCGAAAATTACTTGAGTGAGCCCGATTGTGGATTCACCGCGGCGGACCCAGGGAGTGGGCATGACGCGCTGCGGAGCGTTCTCGGAGAGCTCGCCGCGCTGCGCGGCTTCGTGCTGCACGCACCACTGGCAGATCTTCTTGCCGAAGGTGAAACCGGGAAGCTGGCGGCCACATCGGATGCAGTTTGCCATAAACAGTAAAGAGTATCAGCAGGGGAGAGAAAAATCTTTAACACAGGGGGCACAGAGGATCACAGGGTATTGCTTGAGACTCTTGTTCAGTGGATGGTCTTGGTCTTCCTCGACATGTAGTCCATCAGCAAGTACTGCCCTAGCGTGTAGGGCGTGGTGAAGTAGGCTTTGCCGCGGCACATTTCGGTTACTTTCTGGACGAATTGTACCAGGCCGTAATCGGACGCGAGCATGAAGGTGTTGATGAGGACTCCGGCTCGCTTGCATTTCGAGACTTCTTCGAGCGTCTGGCTCACGACCAGCGGATCGAGGCCGAAGGCGTTTTTGTAGATGCGTCCGTCTTCGAGGGTGAGGGCGGAGGGTTTGCCGTCGGTGATCATGACGATCTGCTTCATGTCTTTGCGCTGGCGCTGCAAAATTCTTTGCGCCAGGCGCAGGCCTTCGCGGGTGTTGGTGTAGTAGGGGCCGACTTTGACGCGGGCCAGTTGCGAGAGCGGGATTTCCTCGGCGGAGTCGTGGAAGAGCACCAGCGAGAGCGAGTCGCCGGGATATTGCGTGCGGATGAGATGCGACAGCGCCATGGCGACTTTTTTGGCGGGGGTGAAGCGGTCTTCGCCGTAAAGAATCATGGAGTGCGAGCAGTCGAGCATGAGGACTGTGGCGCAGGACGATTGATATTCGCACTGGTGGACTTGCAGGTCGGAGTATTCGATGTTGAGCGGCAGCGAGAGGCCTTCGCGCTGGATGGCACTCGAGAGCGTGGCGGTGATGTCGAGGTTGAGGGTGTCGCCGAATTCGTAGGTGCGGGAAGCGCCGCTGGCTTCGATGCCGGTGGCGAGGTCGCGGGTGTCGTGGCGTCCGAAACTGGATTTGCCGAGCGAGCCGAGCAGGTTGCGCAGAGATTTGAAGCCGAGGAAGTCGAGGCTCTTGTCGGTGATTTCGAATTTCGCTTGCTGGGCGTTTTCGGCGGTTTGGCCGCCGACGCCCGATTGGCGTGATGGATCGGGCGGCTGGTCTTCATATGGACGATCAATTGAGATGTAGTCTTCCTGCTGCATGCGCTGGATGAGTTTTTCGACGAGATCGTCGAGTTCTCCGTCCGCGGCCATTTGCTGCAGGCGTTGGCGCATGTCTTCGTCGAACTGATCGCCTTCCATCAGGGCTTGTTCGATGGCGCGACGAAGATCGTCGAGGGTTTGCTCGCCCTCGGGCATTTCGTACCACATGTCGCTCTGGAAGCCGCTCTGCAGCAGGTAATCGGAGAGCGCGCCGAGCAAGTCCTCCATGCTCATTTCGCCGGCGGGGTCGGGGACGTATTTGGAGTAACGGATGCGTTTCATGATAGCTGCTAGCTTCTAGCTACTAGCTCCTAGCTAAAACCGGTTTGGCTAGTAGCCAGCAGCTAGAAGCTGCTAATTGAACTGTCTTCTCTGGCGGTACGGCGGTTCTTCTTTCTCGAAGCCTTTTTCGCGTTCGCGGGGTTCGGGCTTTTTTTCTCCGGCTTTGAAGACGCGCTCTTCGTTACGGCCGATGCGCTTGTGGGCGTGCAGGCCCTCGAGGATGAATTCGGCCGCGGAGACTTGTTGCTCGGGGCTTTCCTTCTGCGAGATGCCGAGCGGGCCGAGTTTGTCGATCAGGCCTTGAATCTCCTTCAGATTTTCGAGAGCTTCGAGCGCGGCAATCGAATCCGAGAGTTGAATCTCGCCGCCGAGGTCGAACCACTGCACAATCTGCTGCACGTTCGCTCCGGTGAAGTATTCGTCGTAAGTCTTCGCGATAGCGGCGCGGATGAGTTCACGGCCGACGAAGTCGGCGCCTTTCATCTCGCCTTCGTATTCGAGTTCGAGCTTACCGGTGATGGCGGGCAGGGCGGCGTAAACATCGCTGACACGGGGCACGACGAGTTCTTCGCCGTTGCGGAGGGCGCGGCGCTCGGCGTTGGAGATGACGTTCTCCATCGCAGAGATGGGCAGGCGCTGGCTGACGCCGCTGCGCTTGTCGATCTTCTTATCTTCGCGGGCGGCGAAGGCGATGCGCTCGATCACTTGCTGAATATAAACAGGCAGGTGCATGGCGTGGCCGTTACGGCTGGTCCAGGCCTCTTGCGAGGTAATGGCGATACCTTCATCGACCGTCGCTGGATAGTGGGTGCGAATTTCGGAGCCGATGCGGTCTTTGAGCGGCGTGATGATTTTTCCACGAGCGGTGTAGTCTTCGGGATTCGCGCTGAAGACGATGGCAACGTCGAGCGGCAGGCGAATGGGATAGCCCTTAATCTGCACGTCGCCTTCCTGCATGATATTGAATAGGCCGACCTGAATTTTTCCCGCGAGGTCGGGCAGTTCATTGATGGCGAAGATGCCGCGATTGGCTCGCGGCAGCAGGCCGTAGTGAACGGTGAACTCGCTGCCCAGTTCGTGGCCGCCGCGGGCGGCTTTGATGGGGTCAATATCGCCGATTAGGTCGGCGATGGTGACGTCGGGCGTGGCGAGTTTTTCCACGTAGCGGTCGTCAGGAGTGAGGTAGGCGACGGGTGTCTCATCGCCGAGGCGCGCGACTTCTTCGCGGCAACGGCGGCAGATAGGAGCATAGGGATTGTCGCGAATTTCGCAGCCGGCGAGGCAGGGCATGTGAGGATCGAGCAACGTCGTAAGGGCGCGCAGGATGCGGCTTTTGGCCTGGCCGCGCAGGCCGAGCAGAATGAAATTGTGACGCGAGAGAATAGCGTTCACGATTTGCGGCACGACAGTGTCGTCGTAGCCGACGATGCCGGGGAAGATGCTGGCGTCGTTGTTGAGACGCAAGCGGGCGATCAGGTTTTCGCGGAGTTCATCTTTCACGCGGCGGGTGCGCAAACGTTCTTCGGAAAAGGCGCTGCGGCGCAATTCGCCTAGCGTGCGCGGAAGACTCATGAGGGAACCCCCGAGACGAAATACTTTTCTGAATTATACGCGGGTTTGCGGCGGCGAGATTCAGGTCAGTGGACGTGGCCATTGCCTCTGGCCTTCTCGCGGGCGCCGGCGGCGCGATGGAGCCTGGGGATGATGGTCTCGAGGTAATAGATGAGCGACGTAATGCGCTGGGGTTCGGAGCGCAGGGCAAGCAACTTCTGTTTGAAATCCAGATCGAGGGGCAGAGAGCCGGCGAGATAGAAAGAAAGCAACGACGGGTCGGCAAGGGAGAGATCCTGGTGCGCGCCGGCAATGGCCAGGAGTTCCGAATGCAACTGGATGGCGCGCGCGGTGTCTTCCTGTGGCGCCGCTCCGGGCTCGTCGTCGAACGCGAGAACTTCCGCGCGGAGAAAAGACCGTTCGTGATCGATCCGCACCAGTTCGAAACGCCTCCGGCCTTCGGTGACCAGATCGAATTCGCCGTCGGGATACTCTTTCACGACGGTCACGATTTCGGCCGTGCATCCCACATCGGCGAGACCCTGCTCCAGGGCACGCACCACGCCGAAGACCCGATTCTGAGCCAGGCATTCGCCAATCATTTCTTTGTAGCGTGGTTCGAAGATGTGCAAGGGCAGGGGAGTGCCGGGGAGCAGGACGACATCGAGCGGGAACAGAGGGATGAGGGCGTCCACGGAGTCTCCGGCGGCGAGCGCGGGGATGAACGCGAAAACGAGCGCGCCGTCCTGATTGTACTGCAGCACTTGACTTCACAGGTGCGGAAGAATAAAAGCGCGCTATGGAACTTGCGGGAAAAATTGTGGTGGTGACGGGCGCTTCCATGGGGATTGGGGAAGCGATCGCCCAGATTTTTGCCGATCATGGGGCGAGCGTCGTGATGCTGTCGCGCGATGCGGGCCGGGTAGAAGCGGCGCGAGGGCGCGTGGGGCATGCCGAGCGAACCCTCGCGATGGCTTGCGACGTCAGGCACCGGGAGGAAATCGACCGCGCGATCGGGTTGACGCTGCATCATTTCCAGAGAATCGACGTTTGGGTGAACAACGCGGGTCATGGGCTGCTGGATTCGGTGGCGCAGATGGAGATGGCGGCGTGCCGCGAAATGTTCGATACGAACTTCTTCGGAGCGGTGATGGCGATGCAGGCGGTGATTCCCGTGATGCGGCGGCAGGGTGCGGGGACGATCGTCAATATCTCGAGCGTGGCGGGACACATTCCGCTGCCGTTTCATGCGGCTTATAGTGCGACCAAGTTTGCGCTGAATGCGATTGGCAAGGGCGCGGGCGTGGAATTGAAGAAGGATGGGATCCACATGCTGACGGTTTGTCCCGGATATGTGCGGACGGCGTTCAGCAAGAATGTGGTTCTGGGGAACGAACAGAAGAAAGTGCGGCCGGATTCGGTGCGCGGGATTAGCGCCGAGCGTGTGGCGCGGGCTACGTTGCGGGGATATTTGAAGCGGAAGCGTGAAGTGATTGTGCCGTGGACGATGTGGGTGGCGGTCAGGATTTATCAGCACTTTCCGGGGCTGGTGGAGTGGACGATGGGGCGGATGGCGAAATAATCGGCAGTGTCTACCCCAACTCTGCCAGCATGGCTTCCATCTCGCCCTGGGCGTGGAGGTTTCCAGTGCGGCGGGCGGACGAGATGCCGTCGGCGAGCATGGTTTTGGCTTCGGCGACCCGGTCGGCTTTGGCCAGCGTTTGGGCGGCCATGAAGTAGCCGGGAGTGTAGTCGGGGCTGGCTTTGAGCAGGATGGAGAATTCGGCCAGCGAGCGATCGAGATCGCCCTGCTTGGAGTATTCCATGGCCAGGCCGTAGCGGGCGAACGTGTCATTTGGATTCTGGGTGAGGACGTCGTTGAGGGCGGCGATGCGATCCATAGAGCGGTTCCCGGTTCTCAGCTGAGATGAGGTTACTACAAATGGCAGCTTCGCTTCCGGATTGTAGGGTGCGGTAGTGGCTCAGTATGATTCAGGACGCTTGTGTGCACACGCGAGATCCCTCTCCCGCTGGTGAAAACGCGGGACTTCGGGATGACTCCAGAGAGGGCGCAATCGTGAAGAATTCAAATTGAGCCACTACCTAGGGTGCTTTTGCCTTGGCTTGCCTTCGTCGAGGTCAGTAGAATGGGAACTTCTTAACATTCTACGAAAAGTTGCGGTGCAACCTGACGCAGCATCACGACGAACTGAAAGAGCATTATGAACGAAGAAATGCAGATGCCCCGGCCGGTAAGGGATTCGCAGTCGGAGATGGCGGAGATTGTTCTGCCGAATGATGCCAACCCGCTGGGCGCACTGCTGGGCGGGCGGTTGATGCACTGGATCGACCTGGCGGGCGCGATGGCGGCTCATCGCCATTCGCGGAGTTACGCGGTGACCGCGTCCGTGGATCACATTGATTTCTTAGTCCCGGTGAGGGTAGGGGATCTGGTGATTTTGAGATCGTCGGTGAACCGGGTTTTTCATACGTCGATCGAGGTTGGCGTGAAGGTTTTCGTGGAAAATTATATTGCCGATACGGCGCAGCACGTGGCGTCTGCCTATCTGACGTTTGTGGCGGTCGACGTCAATCGTCGTCCTTTGAAAGTCGCGCCGGTGATTCCCGAGACGGACGAGCAGCGCCGCCGCTACGACGACGCAGGGCGGCGGCGTGAGATTCGGCGAGGGGAACTCTCGCGGCGGAGGAAGCCGCGGTAGGCTGAGTCACCCCTGTATAATCAAGTGTTCGATCCATCCTGAGTTCATCCATTGGAGTGTGATCCCTTGAATGCACATATGCCGCCTCATCCCGGCCAAGCCGCGCCGGGGCCGCAACCGTTGCCCGGAGTCGATGCCATCATTGCCGTGGGTTCGGGCAAAGGCGGCGTGGGGAAAACCACGCTGTCGGTGAACCTGGCGGTTGCTCTGGCGAAGATGGGACATCAGGTCGGCCTGCTGGATGCGGATGTGTACGGGCCGAACGTCCCGCTGATGCTGGGCGTGAGCGGACAGCCGAAGATGGTCGGGGAAAACCGCATCGAGCCGCTGCAGGCCTTTGGGCTGAAGGTGATATCGGTGGGATTTCTCAATCCTGGGGACAAGCCAATCATCTGGCGCGGTCCGATGCTGCACCAGATCGTGAAGCAGTTTCTGGGGATGGTGGAGTGGGGTCATCTCGATTACATGGTCGTGGACCTCCCTCCGGGTACAGGCGACATCGCGTTGTCCCTGGTGCAGAACGTGCCGCTGACGGGTGCGGTGGTGGTTTCGACGCCATCCGATGTTTCTTTGCAGGATGCGCGCAAAGCGATCGAAATGTTCCGCCAGATGAAGGTGGATCTGGTGGGCGTGGTCGAGAACATGAGCTTTTTTACGTGTCCGCACTGCAACCACGAGATCGATATCTTCTCGCGCGGGGGAGCGGAGAAGATGGCGCAGCATTACGGCGTGTCGTTTCTGGGAAACATCGAGCTTGATCCCGAGGTGCGCAAGTCCGGGGATGGCGGGAAGCCGATCGTGCTCGAGGGCGAGAATTCGCCGCACGCCAAGTCGATCTTCGAATTCGCGCGCAGAGTTGTTGCGCGCGTGACGGAGATCAAGGCGGGCGAGTCGGCCAGCGTGATTCAGATTCAGTAGCCAAAATCTTTACCACAGAGGGCACAGAGGCACACGGGGGTAATACCCTGTGACCCTTGTGTCCTCTGTGGTTAAGGGTTTGGCTGTCGCTTCGAAAATCGCGACAGGCGCCAAATCGCGTTAGGTTCGCCATCCTTCAGGATCAAATTCGCCATCATCTCTCCCAACGCCGGCCCGTGCTTGAACCCATGCCCGGAGCCGCCGCCGAGCAGCCAGACGTTTTCCATTCGGGGATGGCAATCGACGATAAAATTGCTGTCGCGAGTTTGTTCGTATTGGCAGACGCGGGTCTCGATCAGCGGAGCGTTTTTCATCGCGGGAAACCGGAAGGCAATATATTCGCGAATGCGCTTCAGCGTTGCCTGGCTCACTACTCGCTCGCCAGACGTGGGATCGAAGGTGCGGCCGCGGGTGTCATCGGCTACTTTGAAGCCGCGGCGGTCGCTGCCGGGAATGCCGTAGAAAAAGCGTTCGCCGTGATCGCCCCACACCGGAAGATGCGTGTCGTCGAAGCGAGAATCTCCCGCGGACGCACCGAAGAAAAAGATGTCCTGCTTGGTCGGGCGGATGATCTTCCCGAGAGCTTCAGGAAACAGTTTGCCGAGCCACGGGCCGCAGGCGAAGAGGTAGTAATCGGCTTTAAGCGGCGAGCCATCGGAGAGAATTAAGTTGCGAAGGGGCGCGCTCTCTAACCCGCTCGGCAAGACTCCAATCTGCCGATAGGTGCCGCCGGCGGCGACGAATGCATCGACCACGGCCTGGCAACTGGCGCGGGCGTCGAGGTATCCGCACTCGGGTTCGAAGATTCCCCAGTAAACGCCGGCGAAGTTGACCTGCGGCCAGCGTTTTTTCATCTCGGGCGTGGAAAGTTCCTGAAACCTTATCCCACCTTGCCGAAGCGCTTCGAGCGAGCCGCGCTCGTATGCATCATCGCGGTTGCTCACCATCCAGAGAACGCCGGTGCGGTGGAGGAATTGGCGCTTCCAGCGTCGTTCGTACTTCTGCCACAGCTTGAGGGCGCGCGCGGCTAATTTCGTATAGGGCTGGTCGGGACCGTAGGTGCCGCGCATAATGCGGGTCTCTCCACCCGAGGAGGCGCGCGAGTTGCCCGGGCCCCAGGCGTCCAGAAGGGTGACGCGGGCTCCACTTTCCACAAGATGAAGCGCGGTCCAGCCGCCGAAGGCGCCGGCTCCGACGACGGCGATGTGAGGTTTGGATTTCATCTAAAATTGCGGAGCACGCGAGTTGAGGATACGCGGAGAAACCAGGCAGGGGAAGATGCGCGTGAAGGTTCCAATCGGTTATACTCCCTCCTCCATGAAAGCAAGAATGAACCCACGCTGTCGGCGGGCCGTGCCGCTTTGCGTCTTAGCGTCCGCACTCGTCTGCAGCAGTCTTTTGGCGCAGGACCGAACTGCCGCCCCTTCCCGCGCCGAAGCCGTGCTCGACTCCATGCCGCACACCAAGAAGATCGATCTGGTTGCGCTCTCTCCGGACGGCACTCAAGTCGCCTACCTTGTAAAAGGAGAACTCGGGGTTACTCCTGTAACTGGCGGCCCATCGCACACGATCGCTGTCGCAGGCAATCTTGCGCTTCGCGATGTGGCATGGTCCGCGGACAGTAAACGCCTCGCATTCCTGGCCGATCTTCCCGGGGATGTGCCGGTAGCCCAGGTCTGGACTGCAGCGGCCGATGGGAGCGCTCCCGCGAAACATGCCGAATTGGCCGGGTATGTTCAAGCACCGCAATTCTCGCCCGATGGATCGACGCTGGCGCTCCTGTTCATCGATGGCATGCCCCGCATTGCAGGTCCGCTACAACCTATGACGCCACTCGCAGGAGTCATCGACCAGAAGGTTTTCGAGCAGCGTATCGCCACCGTTGACCTGACGACGAACCATCTGACCCAGGTCACGCCCGCCGACGTGTACGTGTACGAGTACGACTGGACTCCCGACGGAAAAGCCTGGGCCGCGACCGCGGCCCATGGCTCCGGCGACGCGAACTGGTACATCGCGCGTCTTTACGTCGTGAATGCACAGACTGGCTCGATGCGCGAGATTTACAAGCCGAAGTTGCAGATTGCCGAGCCGCGCGTCAGCCCCGAGGGCAACGACGTGGCATTCATCGAAGGATTGATGAGCGATGAAGGCTCCACGGGCGGCGAGATCGAGATCGTCCCGCTCGCGGGAGGCGTCGCGCGAAATCTCACTCCCAACATTAAAGCGTCCCCCTCGGCGCTCGGGTGGAAGACGTCCGGCCGCATTACGTTCGTCGAAGACGTGGACGGAAGTTCAGGCTTCGGGAGTGTGAGCGCCAAAAGCGGAGCGATCCAGACAATTTGGACGGGCGAGGAATGGGCTGTCCCAGCGGGCACGGCGTGGATTGCCTCCCGGGACGGAACGGACATCACCGCGATCGTGCGTCAATCGGCGAGCACTCCCCCGGAAGTGTGGGCCGGTCCGATTGGCAGTTGGAAGCAACTCACCAACCTGAACGCCGGAATCAAACCGGCGTGGGGCGAGATGCGCAAAGCGCATTGGATGAACGGCACCACGCGCGTGCAAGGTTGGTTGATGCTGCCCAATGATTTTGCCTCCGGCAAGACCTATCCGCTTATCGTAACGGTGCACGGAGGGCCGTCGGCGGCGTGCGCCTCGCGCTGGGACGAGCGGGGCATGGGCCCCTTGTCGGCGATGGGTTACTTCGTTCTCTGCCCAAACCCGCGCGGCAGCTACGGTCAGGGAGAGTCGTTCACGCAGAGCAACGTGAAGGATTTCGGCGGTGGCGATTTCCGTGACATTATGGCGGGAGTGGATGCGATTTCCAAGCAGTACCCGATCGACAGCAAGCGCATCGGCATTCGCGGACACAGCTACGGCGGATATATGACCATGTGGGCCGAGACCCAAACGCAGCGGTTCGCCGCCGCAGTGGCAGGCGCGGGCCTCTCCGATTGGCTGAGCTATTATGGCCTTAACGATATCGACGAGTGGATGATTCCGTTCTTCGGCGCATCGGTGTATGACGATCCGGCCGTGTACGCCAAGAGCGACCCTATGCACTTCGTCAAAGCGGTGAAGACGCCGACGCTGATCTTGGTCGGCGACCGCGACGGCGAGGTTCCCATGGAGCAGTCGGTCGAATGGTGGCACGCGCTCATAACCCTGCATGTGCCCGCCAAGCTTGTGGTCTACTCCGATGAGGGACACGCGTTTACAAAGCCCGCCGACGCACGTGACTACGACCTGCGCACTCTCGAGTGGTTCGAAGAATGGTTCGCAAAGGCGCCATAGGCATGCTCGCATTCCGTGCCTACCCTGCCCCACCAAATGCACAACCGTAGTGGGTCAGCCTGATTTCCACGAGGATCGCATCCGCGCCGATTCCGTGGCATCTTGGCGTCATGGATAAACCGTATTGACAAAGGGCTTATCCTGAAGGCTCTGGCGAGAAAGTGGCAAAGGCTTGCCCTAGCCAAGACGCAACCTCTGAGGTCGACTCATTTGAACAATACCGCCCCTGCAGAACCAACGCCACCCTCGTTCGGAGTTGGAAAGCTCCTGCTTGCAGTCGTCCTGGCGGTCATCTTTCTCCTTCTTATCCAAAGCATGGTGCGTCACCGCTTCTTTCGAGGTGGCCGGGTCCACCGGAACGGCTCCGTCGGACAGTAAAGAGGACTCCATCAGCGCCGTCCCAGTAACAGGGTGTGTCGAGGCACTTTAGTCGGCCTGTGAAAATCAGGCTGGCCCACTACCGCGCAACCCGCGTCCTTGACAGGAAGGTGGAGCCTTCCTAGAATCCAAGCAGGAAGCGCTGTTTGCGTCTAAAGCTAAGTTTTTGCATCTAAAATACTTAGGTGGATTGCGCGGACTGCAAGCCTGGAAAAACCCTTTAGTGCGAAATGCCCTCTGATCCCAACATCGGCAAACGGGAGCGCGAAGTTCTAACCGCGATTGTGGAAACCTTCATCTCCACGGGTGAGCCGGTTGGTTCGCGCACGCTGTCGCGCTCCAACCGCGAAGGCCTCAGCCCGGCGACGATTCGCAACGTAATGGCAGACTTGTCGGATGCCGGGTTCCTCGAGCAGACGCATACGTCGTCGGGACGGGTACCCACCACCGAAGCGTATCGCTACTACGTGGAGCAGATTTCCGGAACCGCGCAGCTCGCCCCGCAGGAAGAGAGCATGATTTCGGACTCGCTGGCCGGCATTAATGATGTGCAGGAGTTCATGGAGCGGACGTCGCATGTGCTGTCGCTGATTTCGCGTAACGTTGGCGTTACCGTGGCTGCCAAAGGCACCAGGAACGCGCTGGAGCATGTGTACTTTTCCCGGCTCGGCGATCAAAAGGTGCTGGCGGTGCTGGTGACGCGTTCCGGAGTGGTGCGTGATCGTGTGTTGAGGCTTGATCTGCCGCAAGACGAACTGGATCTTGCGGCCCGGTACATCAACGAGAATTTTCGCGGCTGGACGATGGAATCGATGCGCTCCGAACTGGAGCGCAGGATTGAGCAGGAACGCAGTGAATACGACCGTCTGATGAATTCGATTGAGCAACTCTACAAGCAGGGCGCGCTCGCCTCCGAGTCTGGGGCGCAGGTGGTTTTCGTGGAAGGCGCGGCCAACCTGGTGACCGGCCAGGAGGACCGCAAGCGGCTGCACGAGATGCTGAAGACTCTCGAGGAGAAGGAAAAAGTTGCGCAACTGCTAGGGGCGTATCTCGACGTGAAGCAGGAGGCGGTACGGGTCGTGATCGGGCTGGATGATGCGCTGCCTTCCATGCAGAACTTCGTGCTGATCGGGGCGCCCGCGCGGTCCGGCAACGACATGGTTGGATCGCTGGCGGTGATCGGCCCCACCCGCATGGACTATCAGCACACGATTACCGCGGTTTCCTACATTGCGCGTCTTTTCGACAAAATCCTGAACGAATCGGAGTAATCAAAGTTGTTTATGAGCAAAGCGAACGGTAGATCGGAAGCGGACAAGACCACGCTGGATTTGGAGCATGAACTGCCAGCCGCGGATGGAGCCGAGACCGCCGCAGAGACGGCGGCAAACGAGGCATCGTCCGGCTCGGAAGGAGAATTGCAAAAGTTGAAGGCGGAGCGCGATTCGCTGCTCGACCGGCTGGCACGGATGCAGGCGGAGTTTGAAAATGTGCGCCGGCGGACGGTCAAAGAACAGCAGGAGTTTCGCGATTACGCGGTGGCGGACGCCATCAAGTCCCTGTTGCCGGTGCTCGACAGCCTGGAGCGCGCCCTGCAGGTGAAATCGGATGCCGCGGAGCTCCGCGGCGGCGTGGACCTGATTTACAAGCAGCTGCAGGCTGCGCTGGCAAAGCTCTCTGTGCACCCCATCTTGTCGACCGGCAAAGCCTTCGATCCGCATTACCACGAGGCCATCGAAATGGTGGAAACCACCGACGCACCCGATCATCAGGTGATCGAGGAGTTGCAGCGCGGCTACAAGCTGAAAGACCGGCTGCTGCGGCCCGCGATGGTTAAGGTGGCCAGGAATCCCGGGAAGTAAGTTCTGCCAGGCTTCAGCAGCTATCTTAAATAATATGGCTTGGGAAGGGCACGGCTTTGACAGCTTGCGGAAACACTCACGACGAGTTTTTCAGCAGCCTCTTTGAGCCGTCCCGCGCAGAGCTAGTAACCGACGGCAGCGATTTTGCGGTCCATCATAAAATGAAATTGAGTTTCTCTCGTCATTTTTTTCATTGGGAAAGGCGTCTATTCTGACCACGAACGCAAAACGCGATTATTACGAAGTGCTTGGCGTAGGCCGCACGGTGAGCGAAGTCGAACTCAAGAGCGCTTACCGCAAGCTCGCCATGCAGTGGCATCCCGATCGGAATCCGAACAATCCCGAGGCGGAAGAACGGTTTAAGGAAGTAACGGAGGCTTACGGGATACTGGCCGATTCGGAGAAGCGTTCTCTCTATGATCGCTACGGCCATGCTGGCGTCGGCGGTCCGGCGGGGCCTGGCGCGGGCTTTGACGGCACCGTGTTCCAGGACTTCGGCGAGATTTTTGGCGAGTTCTTCGGCTTCGGGGACACGGGAGCCGGCGGGCGGCGGCGCAGCCGGGTTCAGCGTGGCGCCGATCTGCGCGAGGATTTGACCATCGAGTTCGAAGAAGCTGCCTTCGGCACGGAAACTCGCGTGATGGTTCGCCGCCACGAAGCCTGCGAGGACTGCCGGGGATCGGGCGCCGCGCCGGGAAAAGGGCCTACTACGTGCCGCTCCTGCGCAGGCCGAGGGCAAGTGCGGTATCAGCAGGGCTTTTTCAGCATCGCGCGGACTTGCCCCGCGTGTCAGGGAACGGGCAGCGTGATTACCGATCCGTGCCTGAAGTGCAAAGGCGAAGGCCGGGTGCTGCGGCAGCGCTCGGTGGATGCGAAAATTCCAGCGGGCGTGGAAGACGGCACGCGAATCCGGTTTACCGGCGGCGGCGAAGCGGGGCCTGCCGGGGGGCCCGCCGGCGATCTCTACATTGTCCTGCACGTGAAGGAACATCCGTTTTTTATTCGGGAAGGAAATGACCTGCACTGCGCGGTTCCACTTTCGGTGACGCAAGCCGCAATGGGCGCCGAGATTCGCGTGCCCACTCTCGAAGGCGAACACACTCTGAAAATTCCCGATGGAACGCAGCCGGGCACTACGTTTCGCATTCGCAACAAAGGTGTGCCCGTGCTGAATGGGCACGGCAAGGGCGATCTCTATGTGGAAGTGCGGGTGCAGATTCCTGGCAAACTGAGCAAGCGCCAGAAAGAACTGTTGCAGGAACTGGAGACCACCACGAAGGTGGATAATCAACCTCTGGTGCGGTCGCTCCTGGGCAAAGTGAAGGATATGTTCGGATAGCGGCCGGTGCGGCGCTCTCGACAATTTCCTCAATGGTCGAGCCGGTGAAACCGGTTATCAAGCATATTTTCAATCGGCGACACTTTCCGAACTGGCAGGTTGGCGGTAGTGAACTATGAGTCCCTGCTTCCTCATCGAATTGAAACAACAAGAGTATCAAGATCATTCAGAGGTTCTGCGACTCCTTCAAGCTGAACCGATGATCAGGCCGTGTCTATCTGCTTTCGATCCTGATACCCCATTCTCATGACGCGCCGCCGTTGGATTGCCGACGAAGTCTCAGGTGACTGCGCTGCCTTAGTCGCGGAGCATGCGGATCATCTGGTGCGAGTGTTGCGAGCTCGCGTCGGACAAGAGTTCGATATCGCTGCCGGCGAAGCCGTTCGGCGCGGCCGAATCACTTCCGTAAGAAACGACCGGGTTGAGTTTGAGTTGGGCGAAGAAGTTTCCGGCGTGGAGATGGTTGAACTCACATTGGTTCTCGCGATCTTCAAGTTCGACCGCATGGAATGGGCGATCGAGAAGTGCACCGAGTTGGGCGTTTCGCGGATCGTGCCCGTGATCGCGCGCCGCACGGATTCCCATCTGGCGGCCGCTTCAACGAAGCGAGTGGATCGTTGGCAGCGGATTGCCCGGCAAGCAGCGGAACAATCGCGCCGAACCGCGCCCCCGGAGATTGCCGCGCCGGTCGAGGGTACAGAAGCTTTGAGCTTTCCCGAAGCCTTGCGGATCGTGCTCTCGGAATCGGAAGAGCGGGCTTTGCTTCGCGACGTCGTAAAACCCAACGACGCACGCATCGAAGACGACGCACGCCACGGAATCGTTCTGGCGGCAGGTCCCGAAGGTGGCTGGACGGAAGCCGAATTACAGTCTTTCCAGCAAGCCGGATGGGTTTCGGCTTCTCTCGGCAACACCATTCTCCGCGCCGAAACGGCCGCCATCGCCGCCACGGCGGTTGTGATAGCGCTGTACTCACGCTGATTCCCGCATCGCTACGCGAGCGGCGCTTCGAATCCCGCACGCGGCTGAAGCAGGTGGTATTCTGAGCCGCAATGGCAGTCTCCAAGTTGCAATCTCATTCCGCCCCGTTCGTTCCCGACGATCGCCAGCGCGAAGCGATTGAGCATATCAGCGGACCGATGCTGGTTGTGGCTGGAGCTGGCACCGGCAAGACTTCAGTCCTCACCCACCGCATCACCCGCATTGTGCAGCAGGGGCAAGCGCAGCCCGAGGAAGTTCTCGCCCTCACTTATACGGTGGCGGCTGCCGGAGAAATGCGCATTCGCGTAGCCGCGCAACTGGGGGGCAATCGGAAGATTCATGCTGCCACCTTCCATGACTTTTGCTACAGCCTTCTGGCGCGCGCCGGGAAAAAGTTCGATGTGCTCGACGAGAAAGATCTTTGGATTTATCTGCGCAAGAGAATTCATGAACTGTGTCTGGAGCACTACGTTCGGGCGGCGAATGTAGCGCAGTTTCTCAACGATTTGCTGGGCTTTCTCAGCCGTTGCCACGACGAACTGGTAACGCCGGAAAAGTACGCGGAGTATGTCGTGCGCCTGGAACGCGGCGAGTTGCCCGTTCCCCGCGTGGCAAAATCGAAAGACCAGTTGAGCGACGCAGAGGTGATCGGACGGTGCCAGGAAATTGCGCGCGTGTTCGCGACGACGGAGCGTTGGCTGCGGGAAGAAAATCGAGGCACCTTCAGCCACATGATCACGCGGGCGCACGAGTTGCTCGCGTGCGATGAAAAATCGCTAGCCGAGGAACGAGATCGAGCCCGCTTCATTCTGGTGGACGAATTTCAAGACGCCAACTTCGCGCAAATTAAAATCCTGTCCGCCCTCGCCGGCGATAAGGGGAACATCTTTGCCGTCGGAGATCCGGATCAGGCCATCTACCGTTTTCGTGGAGCTTCCAGCGCGGCGTTTCATCTTTTCCGGCGGCAGTTTCCTCAGGCCAAGCTGGTCGTGCTGGGTAAGAACCGGCGCTCGACCAGTCCAATTCTGCAATGTGCTTTTGCTGTGGTCGATAAGAATCCTCCGGTGTTTGCGGCAGGCGAGCGCGAGACGCTGGCCTACCGGCGAACTCCTCTGGAGTCGGCTCGGGAAGAGGCCGCGCGGCAAGAAGGAAGAACGCTGGCCACCGTTCCCGTTGAAGTGGTTGCTTTTGCCGCCAAAGATGCGGAAGCGCCGGATGTCGCCCGCATCATCGAGGAGACGCGGCGGCGTTCGCGTTGCCGGTGGAAAGACTTCGGCGTCCTGTACCGTTCGCACATTCATCGCGACGACCTCGTGCATCAGTTGGCCGAGAGGGAAATCCCGTTCTCCATAGAAAGCATGGATGTGAGCGACACACCCGAAGTGCGGGATCTGTTCGCCTGCGTAGCCGCTGTGGTGGATATCGAATCCGATGCCAGTCTTTTTCGCGTGGCGGCGCTGCCGCAGTTCGATGTGGACCCGGAACAACTTCGGGCGGCTCTGCGCGCGATTGCGAAGGAATCGAAGGAGGGAGTGGCGGTTCCACTTGCTTCGGTGTTGGACGGAGTCCGCGGCGGCCGTTCGGTGTTGGAAGCGGTGCGCGGGGCACGAGAGGAAGCCAGCCGGAAGAAGGCGAAAACGCGCGCCGCTCTGGAGCTTATCGGAAAACAGTTCAGGCTCGACGCCGGTTCCGCGGTTCTGCAGGCGGCTTTGAAATTTGCGGCCGAATGGGAGAACAAGTCAACCACGGAAACCGGGGAACTGGGGGAATGGATCGACTACCTGGGTTACTTTCGCGAAGCTGGCGGAGTGATTCCGCTGACCGCGAATGAAGACGAGGACGCAGTTCGCCTGATGACGGCGCACGGCGCGAAAGGGCTTGAATTCGAGCATGTTTTCGTCCTGCGGGCGACCCGGGGATCGTTTCCCGCGAGTTACCGGGAGACGCTGGTGGAGTTTCCGAAGGAGTTGCGCGATCCCGATTCGGCGGCGGGAGGCGACGACGACAAGACACTCTACGATCAGGAAGAGCGCCGGCTATTTTACGTGGCGATGACGCGGGCCAGAGATTCGCTGCACCTCTATGGAAAGCAGGGAATCGGACGCGACAAAACTCCGCCCGGACTAATGCGCGAACTGATTGGCAACCCGGGATTGCAACCGTGGTTGAGGTCGCGGGCTGCACTTCCTTCGCAGCCTGAACTGATAGAAATCGCCGCCGCAGCGGATGCCGCTCATGCCGGGGGTTCCCGGACGGCCGCCTGGCTGGCGCTCCCCGCAATCGAAGGACTGGACGCGCGGTTGAGCGCAACGGCGGTTGAGACCTATGAGAGGTGTCCTCTGCAGTTCAAGTTCGAGCGCGAGTGGCGGTTGGCGCGACAGGTCCATGCCGCCCTGCAATACGGCGCAGCCATGCACCGCGTGCTTCGCACCTACTATGATTCCGCGCGCCTGGGCAGGGCAAGGACCGACGGCGAGTTGCTGCAGTTGTTTCGTGACGACCTGGCTGCGGCGGGGATTCAAGACGAATATCAGCGGGATCTGTATGTGAAGCAGGGACTGCAGCAGTTACAGGACTTCCTGGCGGGGACGCGTTCGGCGCCTGCACCAGAGGTCTTGCACACGGAAGAATGGTTTGAAGTTCAAATCGCAGGAACCAAGGTTGCAGGACGGATCGACAGAATGGACCGTGCTCCCGATGGGAGCGTGCGGATCGTGGACTACAAGACGGGGAAGGCTCGATCGCAGGAGGATGCGGACGACAGTCTGCAGCTTTCGATCTATGCCATGGCTGCCCACGAAAATTGGGGCTACGCGGTTGGCGAACTGGTATTTCAGAACCTCGAAGGCAACGTCACGGTTGTCTCCAAGCGCACGGAGTTTCAATTGCGAGAAGCGAGAGAACGGGTGCTGACTGCGGCGCGCGGCATCGCGCAGGGGAACTTCGAGGCCAAACTCGATTTTCATTGCAACTTTTGCGCGTTTCGCGGGCTGTGCCCGGCGCGGGAAAAGCGAGTGCCGGCTCCGGCGAGAGATATTGGGAAGCCCTTGAATTGATTGCGCCGAAAGCTTCCCCACAAAAACTTAGGGGACGCTTTTGGCGTCCCCCTTTTTTGACTTCGTACTGACCTTCTTAATGCTTTTTCTTCTTTGCCTTTTTCTTCGTTGCCATTGGTTCTATTCTCCCTTCCATTTTTCATGGAAAAATCTGCAACGATCATTTGTTGCAACTTATTGATTGTATAGAGTCAATGAAAAATGAAGTCAAGAAAAAAATGCATGAGGGGAAGCGAGCGATGGTGTACCAAAGTCACTGAGCGACGAGAACGAACAAGAAAAGTTCGACAGACGCCGAGTCAAAACGTGTTGCGAGTACCAGATCCCGAGCGATTAAAACGCAGCGCAATCTATCACACACGTGACGGCCGTTCGCTTGGAGAAGATCGAACGCCGACGCAATCCGCCGCGGAAGTTCATCATTTCGCTCGCCGCTGCATCTATAATAATGGCTGCAAATCTTCGTGGGAGCATGATCAATGGCGGCTTTCGATGATGTTGTCATCCTTTCCGGTTGTCGAACTGCGGTGGGGAAATTTCAGGGAAGTCTCACCGATTTGAGCGCGCCGCAACTGGGCGCCGTCGTGGTGCGCGAGGCGGTGAAGCGCGCTGGCTTGAATTCCGATCAGGTCGACGAGTGCATCATGGGCAATGTGCTCCCCGCCGGTTTGGGACAAAATCCGGCACGGCAGGCGGCAATCTTCGCGGGATTGTCGCCCGCAACAGGTGCCATGACAATCAACAAAGTTTGTGGCTCCGGATTGAAAGCGGTCGCTCTCGCAGCGCAAGCCGTGCAGACGGGTAACAGTTCCATCGTGGTCGCAGGCGGCATGGAATCGATGACCAACTCCCCTTATCTGTTGCCACAGGCGCGCAAGGGATATCGTCTCGGCAACGGCAAGGTGATCGATTCCATGGTGCACGACGGACTGTGGGACATTTACAACGACTATCACATGGGCATCACCGGCGAGAATGTTGCCGAGAAATATGGCATCACGCGCGAAGAGCAGGATGAGTTCGCGGTGCACTCGCACCGCAAGGCGGTAGCTGCGATGAAGGAGTGTCGTTTTAAGTCGCAGATCGTGCCGGTGGAGATCCCTTCCAGGAAGAAAGGCGAAGCCCCGGTGTTCTTCGAGAAGGATGAAGGCCCGCGCGAGGATACGACCATCGAAGCGCTCCGTTCGCTGAAACCTGCGTTCAAGAAAGACGGAACCGTGACCGCCGGCAACGCTCCCGGGGTGAATGACGGGGCGGCGGCGGTAGTGGTGACGAGCGCACAACGCGCTAAGGAACTTGGTTCGCAGCCGATGGTGCGCATCGTAGCGCAGGCAACCAGCGGAGTTGAGCCGATGTGGGTCATGATGGCGCCGGTGGACGCGGTGCGGAAGATCTGGGAAAAGACTGGCTGGAAAAACGAGGATGTTGATCTGTACGAACTCAACGAAGCTTTCTCGGTGCAGGCGCTGGGCGTGATGCGGGAGCTCGGCCTCGATCCAAATAGGGTGAATGTGAACGGCGGAGCCGTGGCAATTGGGCATCCCATCGGCGCCAGCGGTGCGCGTGTGCTCGTCACTTTGATCTACGAGATGGCCCGCCGCAACGCTAGGCGTGGAATCGCTGCGCTGTGCCTGGGCGGGGGCAATGCAGTTGCCATGGCGGTGGAGAGAGTTTAGCTGGTTGGAGCCGAGTCGGGCGCTGATGCCGCTAGCTTAGAGGCCACAGGGAGAGTGACGGTGAATACGGCTCCCACTCCCGGCGCGTTGGCGGCTTCCACCGTGCCGTTGTGTTCTTTCATCACAGACTTGCAAATGCTGAGGCCAAGGCCGGTTCCGCGCCCCGGACGCTTCGTCGTATAGAAGGGATCGAAAACGCTGGCCAGGATGTCGTCCGGGATTCCCGGACCGTCATCCAAAAAGCTGGCCCAAACCGAGTTCCCGGTTGCGCCCAGGCGGATGCGCAAGAGTCCACGGTCGCGAGCCTCGCGAATTGCCTGTTCGGCGTTGAGGATCAAATTCAAGAAAACCTGCATCAGCTGGTGCGGATCGCCTTCCGCGTAGGGCAGCCCCGGCTCGCGCAGGAAGTCCACAGTGATGTTGTTCTTGCGAAGCGAGTAGGCATGAAGATTGAGCGTGCGTTCGACGATCTCCCCAAGACTGACGCGAGTCTTGCCGGGCGCGGGCGGACGCGCAAAGTAAGTGAGGTTGTGAACGATCTCGGCAGCGCGGCGGGCTTGCTGCTGCAGAATGGCGATTTGCTTGCGCGCGGCTTCGGTGGTCTGACTATCTTCCAGCAGCTCGCTCACCCCCAAAATGCTCGTCAGGGGGTTGTTCAGCTCGTGGGCGACGCCCCCGATCATGGCCCCCATTGCAGCCCAACGTTCGCTCTGGACGATCTGCCGCTCGAGTTTCGTCTCCGTGGTGATGTCGCGAACGGAAATGATCACACCGCCGAGCGTGGAATCGGCGTCAAAGAACTGACTGGCGGAGGCGCGCATCGTGCGCCAGCCTCCATCGCGGTGGCGTGCGCCGTATTCCGCGGACGCAAGAATCCTGATCCCGGAAACCACTTCGTGGTAGAGCGTGGCCAGCTCAGGCGAATGATCCTGTATCTCGGAGATCTTCTTGCCCAATAGGTGCTCTGGCTGATAACCGAGCAGGTCGCGCACTCGAGCGCTAACGAAAGTGTAGCGTTCCTGCAGATCGACCACGAGAATCAGGTCAGGGAATCTCTCGAGCAAGCGCCGGCTGAACTCTTCCTGCTGCGCGAGTTTCCGCTCGAGCTTTCGCCTTTCCGTGATGTCCACCAGCGTGCCCTGGTAACGAATCAGTTTGCCCGAGGCATCCCAGACCGCGCGGGAGGACTCAAGGAAAACTGCGGGAGCGCCATCTTTCCGCCGAAGGGTGATCTCTCTCGCGCGCACGCCGCCTCGATCGTCAGGGGCACGGCCAAGCACGGGGGCCTCCGCGGCATCAAAATTTAGCTGACTCGCATCGATCGCGAGCAACTCTTCCTTCGTCGAATAACCGAGTATGCCTACCAGAGCGGGGTTCGCCTCGAGCAGCCTGCCCTCCGGCGTGCTGAAGTAAGCGCCTTCCTGCAGCGTCTCGAATAGTTCGGTGAAGCGGAGCTCTTTTTCGTGCTGTCCGGTTACATCGCGGCCCAGGACGCTGACTCCGACCACTTCGTCACTCTTGACGATTGCGTTCAGCACGCAATCGAAATAGAAGGGCCGGGAATTGTTCTTGAAGCGCACGCGGACGGTTCCGGACCAGTGCCGCTTCTCCAGAAAACGGCTGAGCCCAGCCTCCACGCTGCCGCGGGAGGGTTCTTCGAGCAAGTCGAAGAATTTCCGTCCCACAACAGACGTGTAGGGAAGGCCGGAGAGTTCGGTGATCCGCTTATTGACGGTGCGCAGGGTTCCGTCCAGGGATGCCGCGCAAGCGGCATCTTCGAAGGAGTCAATGAGCTCCTTAAAGCTGCGCTGCGAACGCGCAATCAGTTCGTTGAGCTGGTCGAGTTGATCTTCGGACGGAGCGGCCCCCACGTGTTCCTGCAAGTCCTGAAGCAACAGCTTGAGTTCGACCACCTCCCGCCGCCGCCCGTAAGCATAGACAGCCAGAAGCACGGACAAGGCCAGCACGCCCAACGCCGCCGGCCCCAAATGGTAAGGGAGCCTTTCGAGGCGTTCCCAGGCAAGCGCGGCAAAGCCCGCGGCCAGCAGGACCATGAACAAGAGAATCCATCGCCAAAGCTGGGATTCTTCGTTCTCGAGTTTATGCGGCGGGCGGGAGGGCCGAGGCGTACCTACAGAGGACTGCATCATGCGAAAGCCACCTGGTTTCCGTCAGCGGGACGGAACGACCGTCCATTCAGTCCATCGTACTTACACAGACGTGGCGGAACAACCATTGTTGTTGGAGAAGTTGGTACATCGGGTTCGATTTTGCAGAAAAACCCACCGCGCGGACGCAGTTTTGCACTCAGGCTCTTGAGAATGTTTCCCGAAACGAGTTTTTCCTCATTCCGCGCGGGGAAATGTGTGACATCCGTCACAGCGCCGACAGAGTCGCGAGGCGTAACGTAGCTAGATTCCGGAATCAGGCCTTCGTGTGCCGAGCGGCACTCATGTCTTACCCGGAGCGCACATGCTCTACAAGACCCTCAGCGCCGCGGTTTACGGCATTGACGCCAACATTATTCAGGTGGAAGTCGATTGCTCGGGCATTAAGACCGACCAGGACCACTTTCACACCGTCGGCTTGCCCGATGCCGCCGTGCGTGAGAGCCGCGACCGGGTGCGAGCCGCGCTGAAGAACTGCGGTTACGACATTCCGCCTACGCACATTACCATCAATCTCGCACCCGCGGATATTAAGAAGGAGGGCTCAGGATTCGATCTTCCAATGGCGTTGGGAATCGTTGGAGCCTACGGCGGTCTCACCAAGAAGGAAATCGACGACTGTCTCTTCCTGGGAGAATTGTCGCTGGATGGCGGAGTTCGTGGCATTCGTGGGACCTTGCCCATCGCCCTGGAGGCTCGTAGCCGGAAGATTTCGCGGCTGGTGGTGCCCGAGGCCAACGCCCGCGAAGCAGCTATGGTCGGCGGAGTCGATGTCTACCCCGTGCGTTCGCTGCTGGACGTGATCCACTTCGTCAATTCGGGCAATGGGATCGTCCCTCTGAAAGCCGATGGCGACGCTCTGCTGCGCGAATCGCAGGAATTCCTGGTGGATTTCAAAGATGTGCGCGGCCAGCAGACCGCCAAGCGTGCCATTGAGATCTCCTGCGCTGGAGGGCACAACATATTAATGATCGGGCCGCCGGGATCCGGCAAAACCATGCTGGCGAAGCGCATGCCCACCATCCTCCCGCCGCTCACCTTTGAAGAGGCGCTCGAGACCACCAAAATTCACAGTGTTGCCGGAGTGCTCGACGCCGGCAGCGGCCTCGTGGGCAAGCGGCCGTACCGCTCGCCCCATCACACCATCTCCGATGCCGGACTGATTGGTGGAGGCGTAATCCCGAGGCCGGGCGAGGTTTCGCTGTCGCACAATGGGCTGCTGTTTCTTGACGAGTTGCCGGAATTTCCCCGCAACGTCTTGGAGGTCTTGCGCCAGCCGCTGGAGGATGGCTCGGTCACCATTGCCCGCGCCGCCATGGCGCTCACGTTTCCCGCGCGTTTCATGTTGGCCGCCGCGATGAATCCCTGCCCTTGCGGCTTCCGCAACGACAAAACCCGCGAGTGCCAGTGCACCACCCCGATGATCCAGCGCTACATTTCGAAAATCTCCGGGCCGCTGATGGACCGCATCGACATTCACATCGACGTACCGGCGGTGAACTACAAGGAGATGCGTTCGACGAACGAACCGGAGAGTTCGGCGAAGATTCGAGAGCGCGTGATGCGCACGCGAAAAAGACAGCTCGACCGCTTCGCTTCTTCCCGGGAAAAACTTTACTGCAACGCGCAGATGTCGTCGCGCCACATTCGCGCCTTCTGCGAGCTTTCCGCCGACTGCGAGCGCCTGTTGGAGCGCGCTATGACGCAGCAGGGACTCAGCGCCCGCGCTCACGACCGCATCCTGAAGGTGGCGCGCACCGTTGCCGACATCGAAGAGACCCCACAGATCGAACCGAAGCACATTGCCGAAGCCATCCAGTACCGCTCGCTGGACCGCACTTACTGGACGTAGAGGGCTTTTGGACGATTTCACTACTGCTGGTGCTGAACATCGACCAACTGCGATCGCTCGGTCTCGTCGAGGAATTGGGACCACTCCTCGTCCGCCGCAAACTCCTCGTCGGGGGGAAGCACCGCTTCCGACGGCGTGACTCGAACTCGAACCTGGAGTTGCGTGTCTGCTTTTCCCTTCATCACGCCCATGGTGGGCGGAACGTCGGCATAGTCGCGACCGATCGCGGTGCGAATGTGCCGCCCCCCGGCAACCTGATTGATCGTCGGATCGAAACCCACCCACCCCACGTCTGGAAGAAGGGCCTCCACCCAGGCATGTGTCGCGCCGTCCGCCGAGGGATGCTCATTCTCGCTGCTGTGGTACAAGTATCCGCTGACGTAGCGGCAGGGGATTCCGGCATTTCGAACCAGCGCGGTCATGATATGAGCAAAATCCTGACACACTCCCTGCCGTGACCGAAGCGCATCCTCAATCGGAGAATTTACCGCCGTGCTCTTCTTAACGTAGCTGAAACTGCGATGCACGCCGGAGACAATATCCCGGAGGAAGGCCAGAGGGCTTCGCCCATCTCTTTCAGCCGCTCCGATCTCGACTGCCAACTCTTCCAGTTCCGGTGAGGAGCGCGCAAAGTGACTCGGCATCAGCATGTCCCAGTAATCGTTTTTCTCGACGAGTTGTTCCAAGTCTCCCCAGCTCTTGTAGTCCATCGCCTCTGGAACCCGTGGCTGATCGTCAATATTCACCAGAGCGTCGGAGATGATTGTGAGCTGGCCATGGCGGGCAGGCAGGTCGAAGTGGTGCACAAGATTGCCATAGGAATCGGTATAGCCAAAAATTCGGGCCCGCGGATTGACCGACAGTTGAAAAACGAAACAGCGCTGGCTGCCTTCACTTCTGGGGTGCATGCGAACTTCCATCATGCTCTGCCAGACGAGATGGCTGTAGCGATAGCGCGTGAAATGGCGAATGGCGTAGAACATTAGGTTTGAAAAGCCACCTCTATCGGATAGTCGATATACACTTCGTGTACTGCCGCATGTAGATCGCGGCACTGCTCGATAATTTCGGCAAGGTATTTGTGCAAATTGCGAATGACTTCTCCAACCTGGACATAGGCCACCATCGATCGCAAACGTCCGATTAATCTTTCGATCTTTTCCGTCCTGCGGCTCAAAGAAAGGGTGCTGATCGAAGTCAACGCCTCGTGCATCCGGTCCAGCGAATAGCGGACCGAATACGGGAACTCGGGCTTCAGCAGGAGAAAGTTCGCGATCCGCTCCGGTTTGAGTTCCGCCGTGCAGGCCTTGCAATAAGCCTCAAACGCGGCACAACTGCTTAACAGGCCCACCCAATCCAAATCGTCTGCATGCTTGTCGATTACAAAATAAGCATCGAGCAGAACGCAGAGATTGCAGGCCCTTTCGATGTATTTGCCCAGCTGGATAAAGTGCCAGGCCTCGTCGTGATTCATGGTGGCGGCGGTAACTCCGCTAAACCGGTACGAACCTTCGCGAACCAGGCTCACCACTCGCATGGCGCCCGCGTCGTCGTTTGGCAGCAGCACAGAGCCGGTCACGTCGTGAAAGAGGCGATTCAGGTGCTCCCACATCTCCGAGCTGATTTCCTCGCGCACTTGCCGGGCGTTCTCGCGGGCCCCGCTTATGCATTTCACAATCGAAAACGCCCCCGCCGGATCCGCCACCAACAGGAATAGAGCGCGCTGCGGATCGACGTCGCTGGAGGCAGCCCCGGGAGCCAGCGAGGAAACCGCGCGGAACCAGCGCTCTTCCGTGGAAAATTTGGCGGGATTCAGAATCAGGCTGTAAGTCGCCTTTAGCACGCGCGAGGCATTGTCGGCCCGCTCGAAATAGCGGCTCATCCAGTAGAGGCTGTCAGCGACGCGCGAAAGCATTGAAGTCACCCAATTCTTCAAACTCTCAATTCTGCAAGACCCACGTGTCTTTCGAACCTCCGCCTTGAGACGAATTCACCACCAGGGAGCCCTTTCGCAGCGCCACTCGCGTAAGGCCCCCGGGAATAATGGTGATTTTCTCGCCGTAGAGAACGTACGGCCGGAGATCGACGTGACGCGGTTCGATGGTTCCATCCACAAAACAGGGCGCGGTCGAAAGGTTGATGGTGGGTTGCGCGATGTAGTTTCGCGGCTGCGCGTTAATCTTGTCCCGAAATTCCGAGCGCTCTTGGGCCGTGCTGTGCGGGCCAATCAGCATGCCGTAACCACCCGACTCGCCCACCGCCTTCACCACGTATTCCTCCAACCGCTGGCAGACATGGTCCCGCTGCCCCGGATCGGACATCAACAGCGTCTCCACGCCTTCCAGAATCGGGTCCTGATCGAGATAGTAGCGGATGATTTTGGGCACATATGCATAGACCGCCTTGTCGTCGGCGACTCCCGTTCCAAGCGCATTGGCAAAGGCTACGTTGCCCGCGCGGTAGGCATTGAACAGGCCCACAGCGCCGAGCGCGGAACCATGTTCGAAAACCAGGGGGTCAAGATAATCGTCGTCGATTCGCCGATAGATCACATCCACGCGCTGCAGGCCGAAGGTGGTGCGCATGTATACGACGTTGTCGTGGACCACCAGATCCCGTCCTTCGACGAGTTCAATGCCCATCTGGCGCGCCAGGTAGGTATGCTCAAAATACGCGGAGTTGTAAGCGCCGGGTGTCAGCAAAACTACGGTTGGCTCCGAACGGCCTTCCGGGGCCAGGGACCGCAGGGTCGACAGCAACACCTGGCTATACTGCTCAATCGGCCGTACGCGACACTTTTGAAACAACCCGGGGAATATTTGCTTCATCACTCTGCGGCTGGTGAGCATGTAAGAAACTCCGCTGGGCACGCGGAGATTATCCTCAAGAACCACAAAGTTCCCTTCCGGGTTTCGTATCAAGTCTGTGCCGACCACGGTGATGTAAACGTCGCGGGGCACCTTGATACCGCGCATTTCCCGGCGGTAGTGTTTGCAGGTATAGACAATGCTGCCGGGCACGACACCGTCTTCAATGATTTTTCCCTCATGGTAGACATCCTTGAGGAAGAGATTCAGCGCTGTTATTCGCTGAGCCAGTCCGCGCTCGATTCTTTCCCATTCCGTCGCGGTAATGATCCTGGGCAGCAGATCGTGGGGAAAAATCCGCTCCGTGCCTTTGTCATTCCCATAAACCGTGAAAGTGATTCCCTGGTTGAAGAACGATTGGTCAGCCTCATGTTTGCTGCGCCGCAACTCGTCGGGTCCCAGGTTCAAAAGCAGGTTATGGAGCGGGCGATATTGTTTTCGCGGATGGTCCACAGCGCTGTACATTTCGTCGTAAGCGCCATTGAGTTCGTACCGGTGAAGGGCTTCCGCACCGCTGCGATCGGACGTATCCATTTCTATAATCATAATCGCCGCGCTTAATCCCCGCCAGAATAGCGCATCCGTGGCGAGTCGATGATTGGGAAAAGCGATCAGCGTCATTGAAGAAACAGCGCGGACCGCGCCGGACCGACCCTATACCCTGGATCGCGCGACTTCTCTGGTGCTTTCGGTGGGGTTTTCGTTGTCTGAAGACTGGAATTCAATGTCAGGTAACTGCTCCACCGCGCGCCGAAGGGATTGCTCCCAGCTCGAATGGATCAGGTTTAGATCCCTGTCTCCCGCCGAAACCCGGCGGTATCGCGTAATTTGCAGGCTATCTTTCGTGTACAGCAACAGATCGAAGGGAGGTCCCACGGTCACATTCGAGCGCATGGTGGCGTCAAGGGAGAGGAGAGCATATTTTGCTGCCACCTCCAGAGACGTTGTGGCCTGGATGCCGCGGTCAAGGATCGGTCGGCCATATTTGCACTCACCCAGCTGCAAGTACAGGGAATCCTCCGTGGCCGCTAAGGGATTTCCCTGAGGATAAATCAAATACAGGTTCGGCTCTTGCCCTCGAACCTGGCCGCCGAGCAGCAGATGAACGTTGAAGCTAAAAGAATCGCGCTCCAGCGAGGCGCGGTCAAGGTCGGAGATTCTGCGCACGCAGTCTCCTACAATCCTGGCGGCGTCATAGAGAGAGTTGGCTCGGGCAAGACCCCGTCCGGCATCGAAATCATCCCCCAGGAGCGTGATAACGGATTGGCTTATGGAGAGGCCTCCGCTGGTCAAAATGACAAAAACCCTCTCTCCGGGCTGCACGAAACGGAACATTTTGCGGCAGGTGTTGACCTGGTCAAAGCCCGCGTTAGTCCTCGAATCCGAGGCCAGCACCAGACCTTGCTGCGTCATAATTCCCAAACAGTATGTCAATTTGTCCTCTAATGTGAAGCTACCGCATAATACACTGATTGCTCATGCCGAATTTGTGATTTGCGTCACCAAGAAAAAATGTACAAGATCAGCCGGATTACGTGATAGCTTCTGCATCTCATCTGCGCCGGCACGCTGCTCGCGCGAGGAAAACTGACTTTCATGCTGATTCGCCTTGGCTACGACATTCAGTTCGAGACGGTTGGGGAAGTGCCGATCGTGACCTTGCTGAACGTACACCCATCGCGAGAAAAGGACTTGCGAGAGTCCGACGAACTGCAAACCGATCCGCTGGTGAACGTCGAGAGCTATGAAGACACTTTTGGCAATCACGCTTGCCGTCTGGTAGCTCCGCCCGGCACAATTCGATTGCAGAATTCCACGCTGATTGAAGATTCGGGAAAGCCCGATCTGGAAGACCCGGACGCAGCCGAGGTTCCCATCCATCGATTGCCCCTCAGTGTCCTGCCTTTCCTCATGAACAGCCGGTATTGCGAAGTGGATCTCTTGTCCAACACGGCCGCGGATCTGTTTTGGAACGCTCCTCGAGGATGGCAGCGTGTTCAATCGGTGTGTGATTGGGTGCATAGCAAGATCACTTTTGGATACGAGTTTTCCAGTCCAGTCCGCACGGCGCTGGGCGTGTATACCGAGCGTGTCGGAGTTTGCCGGGACTTTCAGCACCTTGCCATTACCTTCTGCCGAGCCCTCAACATTCCTGCGCGTTACGCAACGGGATACTTGGGCGATATTGGGGTGATCGTGGCCCCGAGCCCAATGGACTTCAGCGCCTGGTTTGAAGTGTATTTGGGAGACCGCTGGTGGACGTTCGATGCCAGACACAATATTCGGCGCATCGGACGCGTGTTGCTGGCCACCGGCCGCGACGCCACCGACTGTGCGATGACAACGTCGTTTGGAAGGGCGAAGCTGATTAACTTCGAAGTCGTAAGCGACGAAGTGCAGGAGTCATGAACGGCGGGAATGCGCAATAAGTACCGAGAGCCGCGATGGCCTGCGGCTCGCCGTTTCTGACTGCGGGCCGCGCGAAGTCTTCCTCGATTTCTTTGCCGAGAAAATGGCGGTCGGCGCTGAAAGAGCAAGCGTCGGGAACGTTCTCTATGCGTCACCATGGTCCCTCCGGCTCGCGGGCCAACCCTTACCTGACTCTCTCGCCATTCTTCCGATTGACCCTTATCATCGCAACATGTTATAAATGCCCGTTTTGCGTCGGGTGGCGGGGAGCGGAGTCTTGACCTGCCGCCTGAATGCAAAATCCGACGCGGCCAAGCTCCAACACTCCGTTATAGGTTTTGCGGTGGAAGCGTGTTCGGAATTCCGGCGGCCGATTTCCCGTATGCTGCACTGGGCGTGCCCGGACGGGAACGTGTCGCTGGAAGGCGGTCTCTAAACACGTTTATATATTCCTGAAAACCGATTCATTGTGGAGGACTCATCTATGCGCACCTTGCTGGCCAACGCTGCGTTCCGTGGACGCCGTGCGGCAACCGGCTTACTGAAAAAAACTCTCGCTGTGGCCGCGCTGCTTACCGTCGGCGCCGCCGCTGCCGTGGCTCAACCTGCCGGCGAAGCTGGCGGAGAAGCCGCGCTGAAACTTCCTGATCTTTCCTCGGTCAGCTTCCTCAACGGCGCCATCGACGGCCATCGTCTGCTAATGATCGGCATCCTGTTCTGCATCTTCGGTCTCGGTTTTGGCATGGTCATCTACATGCGCCTCAAGAACCTTCCAGTGCATCGCTCGATGCGCGAAATTTCGGAGCTGATCTACGAGACCTGCAAAACCTACCTCGTCACCCAGGGCAAATTCATCCTGTTCCTGTGGGCCTTCATTGCCGTCATCATCGTGCTTTACTTCGGCCTGCTCGAGCACATGGAAGCCATGCGCGTGGCCATCATCCTCGCGTTCAGCCTGGTCGGCATCGCGGGCAGCTACGGCGTGGCCTGGTTCGGCATTCGCGTGAACACCTTCGCCAACTCGCGCACTGCATTCGCGTCCTTGCCCGGCAAACCCTATCCTGTCTACCAGATTCCGCTCGAAGCCGGCATGAGCATCGGCATGATGCTGATCAGCGTCGAACTGCTCATCATGCTCATCATTCTGCTCTTCATTCCCGGCGATTACGCCGGCCCATGCTTCATCGGGTTCGCCATCGGCGAGTCTCTCGGCGCAGCCGCACTGCGTATCGCCGGCGGCATCTTCACTAAGATCGCCGACATCGGCTCCGACTTGATGAAGATCGTCTTCAAAATCAAAGAAGACGACGCCCGCAACCCCGGCGTCATCGCCGATTGCACCGGCGACAATGCCGGCGACTCCGTCGGCCCCTCCGCCGACGGCTTCGAGACCTACGGCGTAACCGGCGTGGCCCTCATCACGTTCATTCTTCTGGGCGTGAAAAACGCGGACGTTCAGGTGCAGTTGCTGGTGTGGATCTTCGTCATGCGCGTCATGATGCTGGTGGCCAGCGCCGTTTCCTATTTCCTCAACGCTGTTATCGCCAAGGGCCGTTTCGGCAACGCCGACGAAATGAATTTCGAAACGCCACTGACCTCGTTGGTCTGGCTCACCTCAATCGTCTCCATCGGCCTGACTTTCCTAGTGTCGTACTTTATCATTCCCGAACTCGGCGGCGACGCCACCCAGTGGTGGAAGCTGGCCGTTATCATCTCCTGCGGAACTCTCGCCGGAGCGCTCATTCCAGAGCTGGTGAAGTCGTTCACCTCCACCGAATCGCGCCATGTGAAGGAAGTCGTTATCTCCGCGGAAGAAGGCGGCGCATCGCTCGGCATCTTGTCAGGATTCGTCGCCGGAAACTTTTCCGGCTACTACCTCGGCCTGTCGATGGTCCTGCTCATGTCCATCGCTTATTACTTCAGCACCATGGGCTTGGCTCTGGCAGCAACCATGCTCGCGCCAGCCGTATTCGCCTTCGGACTGGTGGCTTTCGGATTCCTCGGCATGGGCCCCGTAACCATCGCCGTCGATTCCTACGGCCCAGTCACCGACAACGCTCAATCTGTTTACGAACTCTCACTGATCGAGCAGGTGCCGAACATCGAAGCCGAAATCAGAAAGGACTTCAATCTCCCCATCAACTTCGAGCGCGCCAAGTACCTGCTCGAAGCCAATGACGGCGCGGGCAATACTTTCAAAGCCACAGCGAAACCGGTGCTCATCGGCACCGCCGTCGTCGGAGCCACCACCATGATCTTCTCCATCATCATGGCGCTCACGAACGGCCTCACCGCAGATGTGGAAAAACTTTCGCTGCTGCACGCGCCCTTTTTTCTCGGATTGATCACCGGCGGCGCCATGATTTACTGGTTCACCGGCGCATCCACGCAGGCGGTCACCACCGGCGCTTACCGCGCCGTCGAGTTCATCAAAGCCAACATCAAGCTCGACGGCGTAGTGAAAGCTTCCGTCGCCGACAGCAAAAAGGTGGTGGAGATCTGCACAAAATACGCGCAGAAAGGCATGTTGAACATCTTCATCGCCGTGTTCTTCGGCACGCTCGCTTTCGCGTTTGTCGAGCCCTTCTTCTTCGTCGGCTACCTCATCTCCATCGCCATCTTCGGCCTCTACCAGGCGATTTTTATGGCCAACGCCGGCGCCGCCTGGGACAATGCCAAGAAGATCGTTGAAGTCGAAATGAAACAGAAGGGAACTCCCTTGCACGATGCCACCGTCATCGGCGACACGGTCGGCGACCCGTTCAAGGACACGTCATCCGTCGCCCTGAACCCGGTCATCAAATTTACGACGCTGTTTGGATTATTGGCCGTGGAGTTAGCCGTCACTCTCACCCGCGATCAAGGCGCGACCATCACCAACGTGCTGGCCCTGGCTTTCTTCGCCGTCTCGTTCTTCTTCGTCTACCGCTCGTTCTACGGGATGAGAATCCGGAGTGGAGGCGCGGAGTAGACGCTGGAGCGATGTTGGATTAAATGCCCTGTAGGGACAGCCGCCCCTTCGGCAAGCTCACGGCAGGCTCTCGGCTGTCCGCCCGGCGCAGCCCGGCGTTGCCTGCTGCACGACCTGCCCAGATTTCCGGTCAGCTGGGGTTTTGGGTGGCGCAGCGCTTCAGCGCTGCGATAAAGGTCGCAGCCATCATTGGCGGCTTTACAGCTTGCGGAAAAACTCACGATTCGTATCAGGGTATGCCTTCAGGCATACCGCCACTGCCGCGTTATCAAATTGCGCCTTTAGGCGCTGCGGGACTGAATTCGAGTTTTCCGCAACCTGTTTTAGCCGTTGAGGCGCCTACTTTGACGGCATCAGGTCGCCCGCGGCCAGCACGTAAGTCGTCAGCCGATCCAGTTTGATGTTGGAATGTTTGCAGGCCAGAGAGACCGCCCCGTCGCTAGCTCGCTCCGACTCCACATTTTTCATCAGCGCGCGGTGGTTCGACGTGATCGAAGTGCGCGCGTCCGGCACCGACGACGACTCCTTGTCCGAATCGCGGCCCGGAAACGGCTGATTAATTGGCGAATTCGGCACCGGGTAGGTGCCGGCTCCGTTCCAGTTTTTCGGACTGTTGGCGGCGTCCGGCGGTTGGTATTGCAGGTTCTGCCCCCCCATCGCCGCGGTCTCAGGGTAATACCATGCCGTCAGGTAAACCTTGATGGGCGCTGATGCACCCTTCCACTGCGCGGAGTCCATTAGAATCGCCAGGCGGGACGGGTCGGTTGCAGTCTTCGCCACAGACTCGGTGATTTCCCCCGAGAAAATCGCGCCCCTCGGAATTACCGTGCCATTCACCAAGGTGGCAACCGCAAGCTTTGCCGCGACCTTGGTTCCAACGGCGGTCTTGCCGGCAGTCACGTTTTGCTGCAGGACCACGGGAAACTCAATCGCGCCGGAAGCGCCAACTGCGGCAGGTTTTTGCTGAGCGAGCAAGGGAGCGGAGCAAAACAGAGCCCATACGAGGTGCCGAGCGACCACGGTCCGCGGGAACATCTGCGTCCTCCTGGTTGTTTGATCGACGTTGTTTTATCGACCGGCGGGCTTGTCATCGGAAAGCTGGAGCAGCCTCCGGGCACATAGGCCACGCTTCGTTCGCCAGTATAGCTCCATCCGGGGTCGACGAGGAACCATTCTTCAGCGGTCGGCGGTGGGCCACTTTTCAAAGTAGTCCACTCCCCGGAGCGGAACTTAGTTCGGTAATGGGTCAGTTTGGACTCTGTCCCATCAATTTGGAAGGCGTCGTCCCGAACGGAGCCGTTCTTCAGGCGTAGTGAGGGATCTCGCGTGCACCAGCAGTATAGTCTTAGCCAAACTGACCCACTGCCCTTAGTTCGGCCCTTTCATCTTCTCCTTCACGCTGTGGGCCAGCTTCTCAATTTCTTCCGCCTTCTTCAGCACGTCAAGCGAAAGAACATTTGCGTTCGACTTGTCCACCGAGTCTTTTAGTTCCACCGCCAGCTTGAGCAGTTTATCCGTGTCGTTCTTGAGCAACGCATGCCGCTCCAGATTGGCTTTCTTGGCCATGTCGTGCGCGAGGCTCTCCCGGCTCTCATCTGCGTCCGCGGGCGCGACCGTGCCGTCGATTCTCTGATTGGCCGACGGTCTGGCGCCTGGGCTCTGCGCATAGCCGGGAATCGCGAACAGCAAAACGAGGGAAAGGGTCCAAGTTTTTGATTGGGATCGCACGGTGTCCTCGAAATCGGGCGTGAAACTGCTGCCCGTCTTCAAAGTATGACACTTCCAGCGGAGACTACAACGGAAAATACCGAGGACAAAAGCACAGACACCACGAAGGAATACGGCAGCCTGCCCAGCCTCCGGCCGGAAACTGGCCGCTCCGGCCGCTTACAAAGAATTCATGTTCGCCAGGAACTCGCTGTTCGACTTGGTCTTGCCCATTCTCTCGACCAGTAGTTCCATGGCTTCCACCGGCGAGAGTGGGTTCAGCACCCGGCGCAGCACCCAGATGCGCGTCAGGTCTTCCTTCGGAATCAGCAACTCTTCTTTTCGCGTGCCCGAACGCTGAATATCGATGGCCGGAAACACGCGCTTATCGACCAACTTGCGATCCAGAATGATTTCGGAGTTGCCCGTCCCTTTGAACTCTTCAAAGATCACGTCGTCCATGCGCGATCCGGTATCGATCAGCGCGGTGGCGATAATCGTCAGCGAACCGCCTTCCTCGATGTTGCGCGCCGCGCCAAAGAACCGCTTCGGACGCTGCAACGCATTCGAATCCACGCCGCCCGAAAGCACTTTGCCCGAAGGCGGAACGATCGTGTTATAAGCTCGCGCCAGCCGCGTAATCGAATCCAGCAGGATCACAACATCGCGCTTGTGCTCGACCAGCCGCTTCGCCTTCTCGATCACCATTTCCGCCACTTGCACGTGCCGCGCCGCAGGCTCGTCGAACGTCGAGGAAATCACCTCGCCCTTCACCGACCTCTGCATATCCGTCACTTCTTCCGGACGCTCGTCGATCAGCAGCACCATCAACACCACTTCCGGATGATTCGTCGTAATCGAGTTGGCCACGTTCTGCAACAGCATGGTCTTGCCGGCGCGTGGCGGCGATACGATCAGCCCGCGCTGTCCCTTGCCCAGCGGCGCCAGCAAGTCCATCACCCGCGCGCTCGCGTTCTCGCGTGTCGTCTCCAGCTTCAACCGCTCCTGCGGATACAGCGGCGTCAGATTGTCGAACAGAATTTTGTTGCGCGCCTCGTCCGGCGATTCAAAGTTCACCGCTTCGATCTTCACCAGCGCAAAGTATTTCTCGCCCTCGTGCGGAGGCCGCACCTGTCCGCTGATCGTGTCGCCCGTTTTCAGGTCGAACTTGCGGATTTGCGACGGCGACACATAAATGTCGTCCGGCCCCGGCAGGTAGTTGTAGTCCGGCGACCGCAAAAACCCATACCCGTCTGGCAGGATTTCCAGCACGCCTTCGGCGAAGATGTGGCCTTCTTTTTCGCTTTGCGCCTGCAGGATTTTAAAGATGAGGTCCTGCTTGCGCAGTCCGCTGGCGCCGGGCAGGTCCAAGGTCCTGGCGATCTTGGTCAGCTCGGTGATGTTCTTTTCTTTTAGTTCGGCAATGGTCATTCATTCACCTACACCCGGTCACTTAAACGTATTCGTTTCAGCGATGTCGGGAGATTCTTAAAGGAGGGTATTCGGGGAAGACAAAAGCACCACGAGGCAGGCGGACAGGGCTGCTTTACGCAGCCCGCCTTTGCGCCTCGGCAAAATTCTCCGGCTCCGACAGAACTTCCTGCCGCTCCGCCCCCGCGATCCGGTCCAACACACCGTTCATCGTTTCCTGGATTCTGGTGCTCGGACGGTGGAACTTCCGCGTGGCCTTGGAGGCAAGCTGGCACAGCATATAACGGTTCCGCAGCGTCTGTAAAGCGTCGAATACACGATCAGAGCGCATAAGTCTCTCCTTTAACTTTTAAGTATGGGCATTTCGCCATAGTCCTTGCTCCCACGAAACTGGCCAGAACTCCCAAGAGCCGTTCTAACCCATTGATTCCGCTAAGATTGTAAAGGAGTTAGCGCAATTCCTACCCAGAATAGATGCGTGACCGGACCCCAAAGATGCTCGTTTTTCCCGATTTGGACTCGTGGGTCGAGGCAACTCACAAAAGACCCAGATACTCCGGATGTCCGCTGAACAAGATAATCTACCCGGAAACCCGATATAGGTCAATACCTTTTACGCATTTTTACGTACCATTTCCTCAGCCCAGGTACCGTTTCGGATTCCCCCAACAGACCGGATGCCGCCCTCTTCTGCCAGCCTTCACCCCCTCCCACTCTGCTCCGCTCCGCCCTCCAACCACCCCCACGCCTCCCGGTACTGCTCCCACCGCGGACGCCTGCACTTCAAATCCGGATAAAACCTCAAGCTTTTCGCCGTCCCATACGCCCTCACCGGCAGCAAGTACCAAACGTCTTTCGTCTGCACGTGCGCCGCCAGCACATCGATCTCCTTCGCCGTATACCTCTTCTTCCCCTCGCCCCGCGTCGAGTACACCGGCTGGACGTCATATCCCCCGCGGTACAACCGTCCCGTCGCCTTCACCTGCACCCGCAACAGCCGCCCTCCCTGTCCTGCCCACACGATAAAGTCACACTTCTCGCTGTCGCCCCACGGCACCGCCACCCCAAATCCCAGCGTCCGCGCCTTCAGCAAAAACGCCGCCTGCGACACCTCTCCCATCCGCTTCGGATTACTCCCCCGCCTCTTCCACCACGATTCCTCCGCCACCGCCCTGATCCACGGAACGAATCCCCGACCCGCGTCTCCCTCCCGCACTGCGCCCGCATCTTTATCCCTAAACCCATCAAACTTAGGCCCATCAGCTTTTTTGCCCCTATCATCCCTAACCCCATCATCCCTAACCCCATCATGCCTAACCCCATCATCCCTAACCCCATCATCCCTAACCCCATCCTCTCTAACCCCATCATCTCTAACCCCATCCCACCCCTCATCCCGAACTCCATCCCCACCATTCCCGCCACCATCCACCGCCATAAAAACATCCTCCGAGCCCGAGTCCGCCCAGTTCGCAAAAGCAGCCTCGCGCGACACAATTTTCCACCAATACCTCCCATATATCCCGCCCGTCAATCCAAGTCCAGGTCATCCCGCCATTTATTTTCAGAGTTTTCCACAACCGGAAACACCGCGCGCTTGCCGCTGCCCCGTCCTTGTCCCTCCGCTTTTTTGGAGGGACAGGGCGGGGATTTTGATTTCCGCCCGACCTGTCCGCTGCTCTTGACGGTGGTTTTGACTTCGCTCGCACTACCCGACCGCCGTCATCCAGAGCGCAGCCGCTCTTCAGGCGGAGCGAGGGATCTCGCGCGCATCGCCACAGCTCCCCTGGTTTTCGCCGAATCTCGGGACCAGACAGGCCTTCAGTGCCTTGTCAGAAGGCGCCGTCCAAAGCCGATATTTACGTTGTGTAAATACGCCCCGTGCGCTAAGTTGGAAACGTCGAGCCCTGAGGGTATGAAACAAGACCGAACAAGAAAAAACCGCGGCAAGAAGAGCCGCCCCGCCACCGACTGGAACAAGCTGCGCCGCATGACCGATGCCCAGATACGCAGGGGCATCGCCTCCGATCCCGACGCTCACGCGACCGACGAAGCCTTCTGGAAAAACGCCAAGGTTGTCATGCCGGTGCCCAAAGAAATAGTCACCATCCGCCTCGACGCCGACCTGCTCCGCTGGTTCCGCCAACACCCCGGCTACCAAACCCGCATCAACGCCATCCTCCGCGCCTACATGAACGCCCAACCGCAGCGCCGCATTTGACTTCGCGTCCGCAAAAGCAAACGAGGGTGCCCCATCTTTCGCGTCTTTTGCGAAAGGTGGGAACCACGAACGCCTGCAGTGTTGGCTTTGACGTTGACGTTGCTCTTGACGTTGCCCGTGTGGAACGGACACTCCTGTCCGTTGCTCTTGACCTTGGTTTTGACCTTGACCCTGCCCCGTATACGAATGCCCGCGCCACCGTGGAAGAGCGCCGCCTTCAGCGCCGCGTAAGGCTCTTGGGTGGCGCAGCGCTTCAGCGCTGCGATAACCCTACCCCTGACCGAGGGCCTTAGCCTCTGAGGAACCTGTCCTGACGATTCAGATCAAGCGTGCAAAACGCCCCACCACACCCCAGCCCCGCCGTGAGACGCTGACCTGCTTTGCTCCGTGTCTCCGTGCCTCCGCGGTGATTTCGCTCTCCCCCTATTCCTTCACCCCCAACTGCCAAAACAGAAACGAATAAACATCCGTATACTCCTCGATCTGTTTGGTCACCGGTTTCCCCGCCCCATGCCCCGCCTTCGATTCAATCCGCAACAAAATAGGCCGAGTTCGGCTACTCCCGTTCTTGGCTTCATCCTGCATGAGAGCCGCCATCTTCTTCGCGTGCATCGGGTCGACGCGCGTATCCGTATCCGCCGTCATAAACAAGATCGCCGGATACTCCGTCCCCGCCTTTACATGGTGATACGGCGAATACGCGTAGAGCCACTTAAACTGCTCCGCGTCGGTCGACGCGCCATACTCGGGAATCCACAACTTCGCGATCTGAAAATCCTGATAGTGCAGCATGTCGAGCAGCGGCACTTGGCACACCACCGCCCGAAACAGGTCCGGACGCTGCGTAATCATCGCCCCCATCAGCAAACCGCCGTTCGACCCTCCCTGAATCGCCAGATGATCCTTGTCCGTATATTTTTCCGCGATCAAGTGCTCCGCCGCCGCAATCATGTCGTCAAAAACGTTCTGCTTGTTGCCCAGCATCCCGGCGCGGTGCCAGTCTTCTCCAAACTCCGCCCCGCCGCGCAAATTGGCCACCGCGTAAACCCCGCCATGCTCCATCCACAAATAGGCGTTGCGGCTGAAAGACGGAGTCGAACTCACATTGAACCCGCCGTATCCCGTCAGCAGCGCGGGATTGTGCCCGTCTTTCTTCAGTCCCTTCTTGTTAACGATAAACATCGGCACCTTTGTCCCATCCTTCGAGTGGTACCACTCCTGATTCACTTCATAACCTGAGGGGTCGATCGACGGAGCATCCACCTTCGCCCACAGCGCGGTCGCCCCGCTCTTCAGGTCGTAACGATAAATCGAAGGCGCAAACGTGAAAGACTGGAATCCATAGAACATCTCGTCGTGATCCCATTTCCCTTCGGAAGCGAAAACCGTCCCAATCGCCGGAAGCATCAGTTCGTGAAGCTTCGTTCCAACCAGGTCGAAAATCTTCAACTGCGAGCTCGCATTCTGCTCGTATTGCGCGAACAACTTCCCGCCCCAAACCGCGGCGCCCTGCAAAACCGCGTCCGTCTGCGGAATGATTTCCTTCCAGTCGTCGCGCTCATAGTCGCCCGCTTCGGCCAGGAACACGCGGTAGCGCGGAGCGTCTTCGTTGGTAACGATGTACAGCCTTCCGTTGTATACCGACCCGCCATAGATAAAATTCTTGCCCGTGGTGATGCGCGTCGGTGGAGTGCCCTTTTTCAGATCCATCAAGAACATCTCGGTCTTGGTCCAGCCTTGCTCCACCGTGATCAGCAGCAAGCGGCCATCATTGTCCAGACTCACGTTTGGCCAGTCCTCAGGGTCGCGACCCTCCCCAAAAATCAGCGGATCGGTCGCCGGATCGCTTCCCAGTTCGTGATAAAACACGTGCCGGTTGTACACCTCCTGCCCTTCCGCCACGTCGCCTTTCTTGGGATAGCGCGTGTAGTAGAACCCCGCGTTGTTCAGCGTCCACGCAATGCTGCACGCGCGCGTGCGCTCGATCGTGTCCGGCAGCGCATTGCCCGTCTTGGTCTCGAGGATGTGCAGCGTGCTCATCTCCGAACCGCTGGGCGATGTGCCATAGACGAGATACTTGCCGTTTTCCGAAGGCTCGTACCAATCCAGAGCCACCGTCCCATCGGCCGCCAGCTGATTGGCGTCGACCAGCACCCGGTCCTTTCCATCCGCGCCTTCCCGCACATAGAGGATCGGCTGGTTCTGCATCCCCTCGCGCCGCGTGTAGAAATAATATTTTCCGCCGATTTGTGGCGCGCCGAGACTGCCGATGCTCAGCAACTCGGTCAGCCGCTTCTGAATCGACTGGCGGCCGGGCAGCGGATCCAGCACCCCCCGGCTGTATGCCATCTCCTCCGCCACCCACTTCTGCGTCGCGTCGCTCTTTTCGTCTTCGAGCCACCGGTAGTTATCGACGATCTTGGTTCCGTGAAAAGTCTCTTCGAGCGGCCTCTTCTCCGCCTGCGGAGGACCCGCCGGTGCCTTGGCGTCACCGGCCGCGTAAACCGCGGCCGCCAGAAGAAGCAGAGAACCCGAAGCCATAACAAAGATCCAAAGCAAACGCATACCTCCAGACATAAGCACCTCGTGCGCAACGCTGACAGCAATTCGATTCGGAACGCGAATCCTCGCGCCCCGAACCTTCTCCCAACGAGTTAGCCTACCAAAAACCCCCGCCCCACGTTCGCCGGCCGCACATTTTCCAGCTTAATTTACTTCGATAATGTTCGATCTCAGTCCCCCCGTCCCCGCCCCAGCGCGGAAACGGCGGAATAGCCCCCGCACGCTTTCAGAGTCTGCATCGAGATGCTATGATAACCAGATGCTACGATAACTAGCCCAGCGGGCCCTTCGGGCGCGCTTCAACACTCCTCAGTAGCTCAATGGCAGAGCATCCGGCTGTTAACCGGAGGGTTGTAGGTTCGAGTCCTACCTGAGGAGCCATTCTTTTTCATCCACATACTAAATGGCGGCAGAATGCCTTTCCGCGACTTTGGGGACTTCTTGAGGGATCCCGTGGCAATTTTTATTTCTCTTCCAAGTGCGTCGGCTGCGGGAAGCGGCGAGCCTGGTTTTCGATGTGTCCGCTAACGTTTCGCGAATTGTGGGGATCTGAGTTGCGCGAGGCGGCTACAATTCGCGGCGGCCTTCCATCGCTTTCAGCATCGTGATCTCGTCGGTGTATTCGATGTCGCTGCCGACAGGTATACCCATAGCGATGCGAGTCACTTTTACGCCGGCGCGCTTGAGTTGCTGCGCGAGATAGGCGGCGGTGGCTTCGCCTTCGACGGTGGGATTGGTGGCGACGATGACTTCGTCCACGTTGCCGGCATCGACGCGGGTAACGAGGTTCGCGACGCGCAGCTGATCCGGTCCGACGCCGTGCAGGGGCGAGAGGGAGCCGTGCAGCACGTGATAGACGCCGTTAAAGTGCCTGGTCTTTTCGATCGCGGCAATGTTGGTGGGTTCTTCGACCACGCAGACCAGGCGCTGGTTGCGGGTTGCGCTGGTGCAATAGACACACGGGTCGACGTCGGTGATGTTGTTGCACACCGAGCACAGGCGCAGGCTGGCTTTGACGTCGCGCACGGCGGCGGCGAGCGCCTCGGCGTCTTCGTCGCTGGAACGCAGAATATAGAAGGCGAGACGCTGCGCGCTCTTTGCGCCGACGCCCGGCAGCTTCTTCAGTTCGTCGATCAATCGCGACATCGGCTCGGCAAATTTAGACATAGGAATTGAGCGAATGAGTCAATGAATCATTGAGTCAATGATTCATTCGTTAGAGTCCCCCGAGGCCCATGCCGCCCAACATGCCGCCAACGGTTGATTGCATCGCTCCATCGACCTGGCGCGCGGCTTCGTTGACTGCGGCGAGAACCAAGTCCTGCAGCATCTCCACGTCGCCGGACTTCACGGCTTCGGGATCGATGCGCAGGCTGAGCAGTTGTTTGCGGCCATCCATTTTCGCCGTGACCGTGCCCCCGCCGGACGAGGCTTCCACCACGGTCTCCTGCATTTTCTTTTGCAGGGCGTCGTACTGGGATTTGGCTTTCGACATTAGTTCTTGAAGATTGAATCCACCCATAACACCTCGGCTTCCGGCTTCCGGCGGCCGGCTTTCGGAGTGAACTCCGGAGGCCGGAAGCCGGATGCCGATTTACCTACCGTTTCTCCTTGTAATCGATCACGGTGCGAATCTGGGCGCCGAATTTCTCTTGCATGCGGCGGACGACTGCGTCCTGTTCGGCACGGCTGCGGCCTCCGGCTCCCGAGGCGATGGCGCTTCTGGCGGATGCGCCGTTGCGCTGTTCTGTTGCCGGCAGGGCAGCGCCGGGTATAACTTTCAGCTTGATGGCCCGCCCCAGAAGGCCGCTGGCGGAAGCGACCGCGAGGCGCCTGGCGTCGGCGCCGAGCGACATGTCGATGACGGTCTGCGACTCCGAGACTTTGATGACGACTTCGTTTCCTTCAACGGACCAATCGCCGGCTTCGAGCATGGAGACCAGGATGCGCTGATTGCCATCGGTGAGCGCTTGCAGCACGGCGCTTTGCAGTCTCTCGATCGGCGCTGCCGATGCGGAGGCTGGTTGAGACGGCGATTGAGACGCGTGAGGTGCCGGCTGCGGTCTTGCCTCTGATTCCATCTGCGGAGTGGTCCGGGGCTCGGGCGCAGTGTCGCTGAGATCCGCCGGCGCGGCTGCGCCCATGATCACGCGTGCGGACGAGCTTGCAGCCGCGACCACGCGCGGGCCGGGGGCGGGAAGCGAATCCGCGGAAGACTCCTGCCGGGGACCGCCTTTGCGCGCGGAATCAGCGGCGAACGGCGAAACCTGGCTTGGGCGAGCCGCCTCCGTGCGCCGAGTTTCAGACGCACTCGAAGCCGACGCTATGATCGAAGGCCGCGCGGGAGCTCGCGGTGCGCTGCCGCCTGCAAGGCTTGAAGACGCGGCAACGTCGCTGAGCAGTTGCTCGATGGGCAGCAGGCGTTGCGCGTGCGCCATCTTGAGCAGGCCGAGTTCCAGGTGGAAGCGCTGCTCCTGCTTGTATCCCAGCTCGCCGTGGGTGCGCAGCATGATCTGCAGGTGGCGAGTGAGATCTTCTTCGCCGAAGAGTTCCGCGACACGCTCCACGCGCCCGCGTTCTTCACTCGAGATTTGCAGCAGGGAAGAGTCTTTACCGGCAATCTTGGCGACGGTGGCGTTGCGCAGGAAGCGGACCATCTGGCGGGCGAAGTGCGTCGGGCTGTGGCCTTCGCCGATGAGGTGGTCGACCTGCCGCAGCACGTCTTCGCTGGCGCCGTGAGCGATGGCCTGCATCACTTCTTCGAGAATGTGCGCGGGTGCGGCGCCGACCAGGTTGCGTACGGAATCAGCCGTGAGCCTTCCGCTCGACGATGCAATCGCCTGATCGAGAATCGACAGCGCGTCGCGCATGGAACCGTCGCCAGCCTCGGCCAGCAGGGCAAGAGCGTCGTCATCGGCTTCGATGTTTTCGCGGCCGACGAGATCGCGGAGTTGAGCCACAATGTCGTCAAACTTGACGGCGCGGAAGCTGAAGTGCTGGCAGCGCGAGCGGATGGTCTGCGGAATGTCCTCGGGCTGCGTGGTCGCCAGCATGAAGACGATGTGGTCGGGCGGCTCCTCCAGCGTTTTGAGCAGGGCATTGAAGGCGGCGTCGGTAATCTGGTGGGCTTCGTCGAGAATATAAATCTTGTAGCGGTCGCGCGCCGGACGGTAGCGCGCGGCCTCGCGCAGTTCGCGGATTTCATCGATGCCGCGGTTGGTGGCGGCGTCGATCTCGATCACGTCGACGGCGTTGCCGGCGCGAATCTCGGTGCAGGATTCGCAAATGCCGCAGGGCTCGGCAACCGGCCTGTCGGATGAGCGGCAATTCAAGGCCGCGGCCAGAATGCGCGCCACCGTGGTTTTTCCGATGCCGCGATGGCCGCTGAAAATGTAGCCGTGGGCGGTGCGCCCCTGTTCGAGGGCGTTCTGCAGGGTGCGGGTGACGTGTTCTTGTCCGATAACCTCGGAAAATTTCTGCGGCCGGTATTTGCGCGCCAGGACGGTGTAGCTCATGAGCAGGAAGCTTCGATTATACGTGATGCGAACCGTCTTTGGTCTTGACAACATGATACCTTGTAATACAAGATATAAACGAGATGAAAGCGCGCGAAGGGAGCGACCAGGACACCGTAGACAAGTGGGAAGTTCAACTCCGCAAAGGCTGTCTGGAGCTGGCCATCCTGGCTGCGTTATGGGACGGCAAACTCTACGGGCTCGAGATTCTGCGCCGGCTGGAGAGCGATTCCGATTTGATCGTATCGGAAGGAACTGTGTATCCGCTGCTCAGCCGGTTGAAGGCGCTGGGTCTGGTGCGAAGTGAGTGGGTGGAATCGGATGCCGGACACCCGCGCAAATACTACGCGCTCACTCCGGCTGGAAGGCAGCGCAGCCGCGAGATGGCAGCGATGTGGTCGCGCTTCTCCGCCAGCATGAGCCGGTTGCTCGCTCCCCTCACGAGGGAGAAATAGATGACGACCGCAGGGAATGCGCAGCAGAAGATGGAAGCTTATCTGGGCAGGTTGCGTCAACTCTTGCGCGGCATGAACCCCGAAGACGCGCGCGAGGTCATTGAAGAACTGCGCAGCCACATCAGGGAAAAGGCATCCGCCGGCGGAGAATGCACTGCCGCTGGCGTTGACGCTGCGCTCACCGCGCTCGGAACTCCGGAAGATCTGGCCAGCCAGTACACCACCGACGATCTGCTGGCGCGGGCGGAGGTCAGCCGGTCGCCGGTGCGGATCCTGCAGAGTCTGTTCCGCTGGGCGAGTCTAAGCGTTGCCGGCTTTGTTGTGCTGCTGACCTCGATCATCGGGTATTTCCTTGGGGGCGCGCTTCTGTGGTGCGCGGTGTTGAAAGTAGTTCACCCGCGGACCGCGGGATTGTGGGTTTTTCCCAATGGAGCAGACACGGAGATTTCTCTTCGGCTTGGGTTTGGCAATCCTCCGGCGGGCGGCAGAGAACTCCTGGGTTGGTGGATCGTCCCGGCCGGACTGGTAGTAGGCTGTGGCATGGTGATCTTGACCACGCGCTTCGCGCTCTGGTGCGCCCGCCAATACCGAAAATCGCTGGCTTTGCCGCGGGGCTAATCTTTTCGAGAAAGCGCACTGAGCGGGAGGAGAAAATGACCGAATCAATCAATCCAGGCCGAATCAATCCAAGCCCTACCTTTGCACAGGCAGAAGTGGATTCCATCCCGTTGCGCAGAAACCTCCTGTCTCCCGCGCAGCGCTGGTTCTCCCTGGGCGAGCTTGCACTGGGAGGTGCGATCGTGATTGGCCACAACGTCTATCACGTCGTTCCCAACGAGGTGCCCATCCTCTTTGTAATGGGTCTGGTTTCACTTCGGCTCCGCGACGGCGGATGGGCGGCTATGGGCTTGCGCAGGCCCGTCTCCTGGCGGCGAACCGTTCTGTTCGCGCTGGCCGCTGCCGCCCTGCGAATCCTCCTCGGCGCGCTGGTCATCGATCCCATCACCGCTCACTTCTGGCCACCGGCAATCGCGCCCAGCGGCGCAGACCAAATCACAGGCCACGCCATGGTGGCGCTGCGCTGGCTTCTGTTGGTTTGGACCTTCGCCGCTTTCGGGGAAGAGATCGGCTACCGGGGCTACCTGCTCACGCGCGCCTCCGACGCCGGTGGCCGTTCCAGAGCTGCCGATTGGGCGGCCGTCCTGATGGTGTCGGTGCTGTTCGGATACGGACACTACTACAAAGGTCCCGCGGGAATAGCGGACTCCGGCATGGCCGGCCTGGTGCTCGGGGCCGCTTACGTATTGTCAGGGCGCAACCTCTGGGTTTGCATTCTGGCCCACGGATTCATCGACACCGTTGGAGTGATCCTCCTGTTCTTCGGATGGGCCTCATAGAGCAGAGACTCGCAACATGGGTTCGCACAAAGCCGCCACCTCCTCGTAAGATGGGTAGAGTCCTAATAGCTCTTAGGACACTACCGTAGACGGGTGACGTAAATTCGATTGTGTAAAAAGCGAGAGGGTGTAAGTTGGCTTTGGCCTCGCAAGCTAAAGCCATTCCGAAAAAGGAGACCTACACCCATG